>Ga0078894_10000767_pt1 | contig 22856 bp, 21 predicted proteins | sample LauGreSu1BDMLBSD_2_FD_67506 | JGI IMG/M metagenome (GOLD analysis project Ga0078894, IMG submission 67506) | Freshwater lake microbial communities from Lake Michigan, USA - Su13.BD.MLB.SD (version 4) (version 4) | ecosystem: Environmental > Aquatic > Freshwater > Lake | place: Lake Michigan... | reverse complement strand
CTTCGCCGCCACGCGCGTGGCCTGGCTGATCTCCTCGCGGTGCTCCCACGCCTTGCGGCCGCACCAACCGACCGTCTTCACGGCCCTGGTGAAAAGCCAGTACGCGAGGGCCCGGGTTGTGGGGTCGGATGGGGTCATGCCGGAAGGTCTGAAGTATACCGCGGTAAACCGTGAAATCATTTCAAGAGGACAGTCTCACTTCATGCCCCGCCGCTCAGGACCGAGCACTTTCAGATGGATGGCCGACTGTGACTCTTCGTTTCGCTTGAAGTCGAATGAATCGACGAGTCGGAAGCTGACCTGTTGCCCAATCTGAATCGGCGCTCGCGGCATGCGAGCAAAGACATCGTTCGGCCGCCCATCGACTTTCAAGAAGAGCGCGCGGCCATTTGGCAGGATCCGGCTTGCAACCCCAATCAGCGGCGGATCGTAGTGATCCAATACCGACCAAAGCTCCCGGCGAACCTCTCGGCTCAATGCATCCGTGACGAGCTGTACCTCTTCAGCAGCCTTAGGCAAAGACTGAAGTTGCTGCATAACTTCTCCCTTGATGCGCCAACCTCGATCAACCCAGATTTGGCGAATCAATGCCGCAACAAGCGTGCCAAACTTTGAGTTGCCCTCCTCGGCCAGCCAGCAAGCCAATGTCAACAGTTTTCGTGCTGACCGTTCGTCAATTCCCGTATCAACGATCGCAGCGCTCGCCGTGACAATCGCCTTCTTGCGATGCCCAAGTGCCCACTGATTCTCCGCCAATTCAGACTGCACCCACCATTCTCGACGCGTCCGTAGCAGCGCCACGAGCGCCTTTATCGCCTCCTCGCGACGACCCATCCCTGTCAGTGCTTGCGCGCGGCGATATCCAAGCGTGTAAGCAATCTGATGGTGCAGACCCGCGCCCTGGCCCTGCTCACAAAAAACCACTGCTTCTTCCCATCGCTCAGTCAGTATGAGTGCTTTCGCTCTGAGTTCGTACCAACGCTCGCGTGCCGATGCCATCTCATCGCCGCTCTGGAGCGTGACGCGCTTTGCAGCCAACTGCTTTGGATCGAGAAGGTCAAGCAACTTAACAACTTCAGCTCCCCTACTAGCTTCAAGGCCAAACTTCGCCGCCTTCAAAGCAGCAATCACAAATGGGGATGGCTCCTCAAACAAGTCCAGACCCCCGGAAACCAACGTCCTATGAATCTTTGTCGCGGCATCAAACAGCAGATTGGCATCCTCAACCTGAGCGACATCCCGATCCCACAAACACCAACTTGCCAGACCAAAGATGGCCATTCGCTGTTTGGATATCCACTCCTGAGATTGGCCGACAGTCTCGATGCATTGAGCCGTTTCGCGAAGAACATCGAGTGCACGAGAGAATTCCGCCGTCCTTCGAAGCGCCTTTCCCAACTGGAAACCAACCCACACTCTCGCGACGGTCTTGGGAGACCTGAATGCCGGCTCCAAAGTCGCGATGGCTTCCTCAAATCGACCTTCTTCGATCAAACGCTTGCCAATGGCAAGCGGACTCTGTTCACTCATTGCTGGCCCCCTTCTGGATCAGCCTCCCAAGCCGCTCGGAAAGCCGTTCTGGAACGTCAACTCGCAGAAGGCTAGTGGTCTGCCCACTCCCGTTGAAAGTAACTCGAACAACCGCAGCCCCGGCTGAAAGGTCACTCTCGTCGATGACTGCCAACCGGAACGCGTATTGCTCAAACTGGACCCGCATCGACAACTTCTCAACTGGGGCAGCTGCGCGGAATCGGTCCAAAACTTGTGTGATGCCCGCTGCGACGCCTTCGGGAGTTTGTGACGACTGCGACAGCCACCACCGCGCGTGCAATTCGCGCAAGCTGATCGCCGGCTGCGGAATCATGGCACCGTCCCAAGTGACCTCACTGGGCTGACCATCACTCTTGTACCGCACATCAAGCCGGCCTTTGAAGGAGCGATCGTTCCACAAAAAGCGAAGCAGATATGAATGCTTCGACAGCTGCGGCGCTGGCCAACCGCGATCTGCGAGGGCACTGAAGACGAGGCCCTCGAGGGTTTGTGGGGACTTGCCGCCTACAGACCCAGGCACGACCGATCCTTCAACAGCCGGGGCCACTTCTCGCAGGAGCCCCTCGCCAGCAGACCAGACCGGCGGAGCCAATATCGTCAGTCGCTTCTTGGCGCGCGTGATGACGGTGTACAGCCAACGAAGCATTTCGACGCTTCGACTTCTTCCTCGACTGGAAGTCTCTGGGTCGACAAACACCTCATCCCACTCACCGCCTTGAGCCTTATGGCAGGTGGTCGCATACCCGTACTTCACGCACAGGCAGTTCCACCAAGGGTCGGCCAAAACTGCGTTCACGAATTCGACCGTGCCGACCTTCAAGCCTGGGTGATCCATCTTGAACAAGATCCATCGCGCATGATTCTCTGCGTCCGTCAATGACCTCTCTGGGGAAAGCAGCGAATTCTCGAGCAATTGACCAGCCCAGACCTGCTCGCCAAGCGGGCCGGTGTATCTCACCTCCACTTCACGGAAGTGCAGATCAACACCCTTGACACTTCGCGTGACCCGAGGGCCCACGCGGTTGATATCGGCAAAGTCGCCGTTCAAAAGCCCGGAGCCGCCGTGATTCTGAATAACCAACAACTTGTCGCCGACCGTGGGGTCTTGTGGCGGCCGGCCAAGCAGGTTGCGGGTCCAGCTATTCCAATCGCGAACTCGTGTATTTGTGAAGCAAACGATGTGCGGCGGTACGCGATCACTCCAGCTTTGCTTGAGCACGGCCTCAAACGCAGGCGCTGTTCCGATCACCCGCAATTGCCCACTTTCTTCCCACTTCAATGTGTGGAGCAACCGCTGCTCGATCATGCCTCGCAAACGACTAGCGGTAGCGATGATGCTTGATTCCCTTTGCTGCCTGACAATGTCCACAAGCTGGACGTCAGCCACAATGCAATGGTGCTTTGAACGCAGATAGCCAGCGTCAAGAGCGGGCGAGGCATCTGAGTCGATGGGCGGCAACTGGCAATGATCCCCGATCAGAACGACCTTTCGCTTGCCCCCCGGATGCGCCCAGAACGCAAACGCAAGAAGATCCAAAAGCAACCTGCCGCTCCCAAAACGGAGATTTGTGGATTCAACCTTCTGGTCTCCGATCATGGACGCTTCGTCGATCAGAAACACCAGGTTGCCGGGATCGTCACTTGCCTTGAGTCGGTAGTGGAAGACTGGCTGCTCTGAATCACCAGCCTCCTCTTCCAGCTCGTCAAAGCTGTAGATCAACCGGTGGATTGTCGAAGCACCCGCCGGCGCGGCTCGCTCCCCCAAAATGCGAGCGGCCCGGCCCGTTGGCGCGGCGAGTACCGGGATGAATCCGCGTGTTCGAGCGTGAGTGGCAAACTCTCCGATCAGTCGCGACTTGCCCGTGCCTGCAGCGCCACGAATGATCAGCACTGCCCGTTCATCCGTTGAGCCAAGGAACTCTGCATATGTCCGCAGGGCATCATCCTGAGACGGGGTCGGGATGAAATCGGGCACGCGGCCGCGGTCAGACATGAGATGCCTCCAACTTGGTCGCTGCCTTCACGCCATCGACGAGTTCTTCAAACAAGCTCGAGAATTCCACAAGAAGGCGATCGCGCTCGGCGTAGGGCTTTAGGGGTCGTACTGCTTGCGCAAATAGCAACGTACCGTCGGCCATTCTCTCTGGAATTTGCTCGCGGACAGCCCGCACCTTCCCAGCCAACCCAATTTCCACAACACCTTCGCACTCTTCAAGAATGCGGAGGGCAGCGCTCCACGAGTCGAGTGCTCGCCCAACTTCCGTGTCCCAACAAGCGGCCGCGCCGCGCAAGTGCGTGGCGAATTGGCTGTATCTGGCACCAACCAACTGTTCCCAATCAATCTCTGGAATGACACGAATGATGTGCCTCAACACAGCGTGGGCGGATGCAGATCGAGCAACTGCCAGGACCGGGCCCCGCAGCCACATTTTGACGACTGGCGAAACATTCTCGCCACGCACGAGCTTGTCGTACCCGCACTGCACGCACCACCACGCGGCCGAGAGCGCAACATCGCTTGTCTCAGAACACAGACTCGTTTCAATGATTCGCTGCACACTCGGTTCACTTTGGAATGCGTGGAACAGGTCGATGATTCGAGCTGTTCCGAGCCACGACTTCCTTGTCCAGTGGATTCCTCTCTTGATCGCTGAGTCATTGATTCCCACAACTGCCTTCCAGCCCATCCAAGCAAATGCCAAGTCTGCCTGTAGCGTGTCACGCTTCGTCTTATCTCCAAGAGCCGCTCTGTCGAGCAAATGCAGTACGGCGCCGGAATCAGCGACATCCCGCGGCTGCAGCGCCAGAACATCAAGCAAGTTTGCCAAGATCGACTCATATCCGGCGTGTTTCGCCATCGTCTTCACAAATGCTTCGCACTGATCGGCAGTCATACCTCGGTAGCGCTTCAAATATCGCACCACATTTGGCAGATAGCCCATGCCGTCGGTCTTTTCCAGGAATCGGATACAGGCGTCAGCCAACTCATGGTCGGGGTCCGCCTGCCCAAGCAAATACTTCAATCGGGTCGGCGACTGCACGGGCGCCTCGCCCTTCTCGACCTCTTTCGGCAGCATCGCCAAGTCCCGATGGAGCCGTTGCCGCAGACGTACTTGATTCACTCGCCAGGTATCCCCGAATTCCTCGCGCGGATTGCTGATCGACTTCAATGACTGCTCCAACTTCGCGGCGTCAATCTCAGATTCCGACGAAGTCTGCTTCGCCTTCTGGGGGAACAGGCCCAATTCCTTGCACGTTCGATCCAGTGTGCGAAGCGCTTCATCGACTGCCTCATATGAACGGCCGAAGATCCGGATGTCGTCCACATAGCGCAAGAAGCGAACATCAGGGAATCGCCACTTTCCGTTTCGTGTCACGAACGCTTCATCGAAGTGCTGAAGTACCACATCGGACAAGATTCCCGATGGCAATGGTCCTTGCGGAATTCCATGGCCATGTCGCCTAGGCGCCTTTCGGGAATCTCGTGCTGGCACTTGGGTCCAACAGCGAAGACATTCACCGAGCAACTCCCCAAACTGCTCGTCTGCGCCTAGATGCTGAATTTCATCGAGCAGAAGGGTGTGGTCAATTGAGTCGTAACACGCCGTGAGGTCGAATGTGACGAGATATCGATAGCCCTGCTGGTGCGCGCTGCGCGAGGCCATGTTGTAAGCGCGGTACCCCTTTCGCCAATCGCTGTAGAAGCACCCGTTGTTACGGCTACCGTTGTACAAGTGGCCGAATGTTGTTTCGCCGTATCGCGAAGACACTTTGAGATACAAAGCTTCTGCAATTGGAATTGCCAGCGCCTGGTACACGATCTGATCGCGCACGGTCAGTACGGTCAGTGGTCGCAGCATTCCTGCCGGCTTTCGAACGAAGATCTTCTCGGGGCCTTCAGGCACGTACCGCCCGGCAGCAAGCTGCTCCCCGAGGTCATGCAGCAGCGCACTGGAGCCCATTTCAAAAACGCTGTAACGCTCCCGGCAATAGGCCTTGAAATTGGCCTCAGCATTGGACTTCACCCATCGCCAAGCGACGCCCAACAACTCGTTGATGGAGCCGGACCGGAGGGAGATTTTTGAAGGCCTGTTTCGAGCCATGTCGCCCCGATGACGAGAGTCCAAAGGCTACCGCCCGGATCGCGATTCAACTGCGGCGCACAATCACCGATCAAGGACTCCACAAGCCATAAACAACCTGCGCAGCGCAAGATGTGTCGCATTTGTGTCACGTTTCTCAGCCGATCTTGCCGCTCGTTCAACCCGCCGCCTGCTCAAGGATCAAACTATGCCCTCCTCCGCCAACGGAACCAACCTCAAGATGCTGCGCACCGCCTTCCACCAGCACCCCGTGCCGGACATCTCGCTTGTTGATCTGCGTCATGCGGAAGATGGTTCGCGATGGCCCACGCTGTGCATCCTGGAGTCGCAGCCGACTGGTGACCGGCTGTATCCGTACGCGTTCATGATTGATCGGCCGCAGCATGGGCTGTGCAGTAAGTTGATTGTGCCAGAGTCATACGGGCGCATATGGGATTGGTGCATCACAGAGGATCGGCGCAAGGCATAGGCGCCTGCTATCAACATCTGCCAAGCTCGAACGCTTGCGACTTCGGATACTGATCGCAAACGCGCAATCGCCACGAAATGGGGCTATGGCCTTCAGCGCGACACGAACACGCCTGATAGTTGCAGCCAGCAACCATGCGTACCGGAATGGGGAGATGTCCACCACCGACTAAGCGAGAGTCGAACGAGCGCATTTGCAGGGATCACCTCTGGGGCGGGCGCAATCCCCTTGTATTTCAGTTTCCGCTTCGGTCCAGGCCGATTGAACGCCGTTCCGTCTGCCCAATATGAATCAAAGCGGTCAAGCTTCAAGTCGGTCGATGGTCGCCAAAACCCGGTGCTAACTCCGGGAATGTTTGTTTCGGCGATATACCCGGCACCGGTAGGTTCCCAGCAAAGACAACCATCGAAGCAGTGAGCTAACGACCCCTGCCAGTTCTGGATCAAAGCCGCTGCGGCCTCGATATTCGTTCGGCCCCCTGCGATCAACTCACGCTCGAGGACCAACACATCCTCAACGTGCGGCGGTTTGCAGTTAGGAATGAGCAAGTACGTCATCTTGTAGCGCTGACCAACGGCCCACCCATCTGATGCATCCCAAATCGTCCGATCTGGGGCAATCACACGGAGCGAACGACCATTCCCGATATCGATACCGCCAACACATAAACCTTCGCCGAGTTCCGTGAGCCCCACAATCACGACCTCTCCGGTAACCGGTGGATCAACTTTCAGCATTACAACCCCCTTCAGGCACCGATGTGCTTCACAGAAATCCCAAGCCCCTTGGAAATCCATTCCGCTGCAAGCGACCGGTGACACGCCTGCGGCATTCTTTCGACACAAAAGAGCATCGGTCGGCGCACACCTAACGGCAGTGCGTGAACAAATGCTTCGACACTCCACTCCTCCAGACAACTACTGCAATAACTCATCTTGAAAGCCTCGCCCAGGCATTCGCGCTGGCGCTTGCCAACACCGTACATCGCATCCGCGTCCTTCTGGGCCTGTCGCACGGCATCCGTCGGTGCAAGTTCCTTGATGTGCACATAGGCGACGCCCCTCCTTGCCAGCTCAGATTGCAACCTTGCACTGTTCGCAAATGCGTACTGCGAGCCGCGCAATCCACGCCGCTGGCGAATGTCCACAAAGCAATCGGTGCCACTGTGGTCGATCGCATTGAAAAATTCGTCCGACGTCAGACCGTACACCCCAATCGTGAGAATTTCATCCAGCATTGATCATTCCTCAGCCGCGTCGGTCTTGCGACGGAACCGGCTCAATTGAGGCTCTTCTGCCCAAAGCAGCCGCTGTCCCCCAGTCAGCCGAAGCATCACCGTTTCCTGGTCGACGATTCGCTCGTCCGTATCGATGTGCTCCGGACGAATGCCCCGCGCCAACAACTCAACGCCAATCAACTTTGAACGGTGACAAGACTCCGGCTTGCCCTCACTACACATCAACGCAACAACGTGCCCCCCCTGCTGCGACGCTTCAATGCGCGCAATGCCTTGCAGAAACCAAGGCTTTGTTCGACACAGGCCATAATCGACATGACCATCACGATAGACCGAACCATCTGACGGACGACCTCCAAGAGAGTCTCCCACAAAGATGTAGCGAACCCCTCTCGCTTCTAGAGCGGCTTTCAACGCCCCCTGGCTAAACTCTGGCTGGAATCGCGAATACGGGCTTGATCGGACATCAAGGAGAAACTGGACGTGCTCACGCCTCAACAGATCGATGAATTGCTCGATCGTTCGACCGCCGTGCCCGATGGTAAGAACCCGGCCCACAGCGACATGGTACCGAGCCTGTTACGGATTTCAGCCCCTTCGATGACGTAGAGGCCCAATCGCAATTCAGACTTCCGCCGAAACGCCATAGCGATATGCAAGTCTCAAACTGCTGCCGACGGGTGAACCGGCACGCTCAGCATGGCCCGAAATTTCCCAGAGCAGCCGCGAACCCGAAGTCTTAGACTTTCGAGCACTTTCGCCCGGGGTACCGAGATGGCAATCGCCAAAAATCGCATTTCCGAATCAATCGCAGCTCACGACTTTGTTCCCAGCATTACTTCAAGGCTCAACAGTTTCTGGTGGGAATTCCATGGCAGTGTGGCAAACGACTTTCGGCCTCTCTACTGGGGCGGCCTGTCTCGAGCGCAGCCTGATTCCTTGACGTTTCAGCGCTTCTTGAAGGGTCTGCGACACCCTTACTGTGCGTTTTTCTGCATCGGGAATCTGGGTTTCCGAAGGACCCCCGCAAAGCACATCGAAGTGCGCCGCTCTGCGCTTGATGCTTGTTGCAAGAGCCTCTCTCTCATGAGTCAGCCATTGATCGCATTCAGAAAGCCATCACCCACTTCCGCGCCGTCGGAATCAATTGGCGAATTCGCGGCATTCGTCTCGGGCAGGACCGTCGATGAATTGTTCGAAGCGGGGCGTGCCGCCGGACAGAGCCATATCGTTCTCAAAGCCCGTCAAGGTGATTTCACTATCGAGACAACGGCGCCCGCGGCGACCCCAACCCTGTACAAGGATCATCATGGCGTGGTGCGAGAACTCCGCATCAGCGCTCACGCCCGGACCCGCGCCCTGATCCGCTACTTGGTTCTGCGACCCGACGATCCGCCGCCGATTGATCTGGATCGCTGGCTTCATGATCGCATTCAAAGGGCGACTCTGCGGGCACCAAATAATCGGCGATTTGAGGCTCGGCTTCGCAGATATGGCAAAGAAACCATCTACCTTGAAGATTCAACATTCACCTATGTGATTCATGATGGGTGTCTTGTCACCGTAGAAATCTGCTCGCTTCGGCGGCTGAACAAGGCGCGTTTGCAGCTTGGTGCGGAAGAGCCGATTCCTAAATCACTCATTACGACTATGGAATCCGCTGCGGGACCTGTCGACGCTGCGCCAATGACGGACTGGGATCTTTGGGTCGAAGTTCGATTGCCTGGCGGAACGAAGACATATGTGCAAATCGAATCGCTTCGTGTGCAAACCCCGCCAAGTGATCCGCCTTCAAGCAAAGTGGCGCTCAAGCACGCGCGGAACGCAATCAAATGGTCGCAAAAGGAAATTCCCGGCTTCCGTGAATCGGAGGTATTGCGAATTTTTGGGGCTGTGGGCAGAGGTAGGCAACGATTGCTCTATGAAGATCCGTCGTCATAGTCCTCTGTCACAGGTGCCTAACGATCTACGCGCAAACTCTGATACACCCACCCCGCCACCGACTTCGCCGTCTCGCGGTCGGCCTGATCCGTCCCAATTCCCTCGGGCCCCGGTGCCACCGGGAGGTCGAAGTGTTCCTCGTTCCGCTCGAGCCACTGCGCGCCCACCACCTGCAGGCGGTACAGCACGTCGCGCACCAGCTTTTGCATATCACCCTGATACTCGCGCCAACGCCGGTAGCGCGACTCACTGTGCCGCGACTGCTCGCCGATGAGCGTGATCATGCGCGAGGGCTTGCGTGCCTCGGGGTTTTGCTTCAGCACGGTGTGCAGGCGAGGCTAGAAACGCGCTGTTTTCCGGTTGAGCTCGATGAACTGGCGTGTGGTCTAATCAGCCGGCGAGCGAAGCGGAGATGTGCGGCCTTATGACTCATTCTGACTGGGCACGGACTTAAAGCTTCCCCTGATCTGAACTATTGGGCTAGACCCGTGAAATCGGCTAGAGTGCATAAATGCGAAAGGTTGCGCTGCCGACAATTTCCTCGTTTGAAATCGACTGCGAGGAGTTCTGCATACCGAAGACGAGTATTCCACCCGATGTTGCAATATTTTTTGGCCATAACGGTTGTGGAAAGACATCAGTGCTCCGAGCAATTGCAGCCGCACTGAGCATGTTCAGCATCGGTGTCGAACGCTTAATTCAGCACCTCGACGCTCTTGGTGGCAATGATGCTCCAGTTCAGGATGATGATGTAAAGATCACGCTCCCGGAACTAATGGAACGCCGGACGTCGGAGTCGGACGACGCGCGTGGCATGTTTCCACCACATGTAAGGAGTATTAAGCTCGGCTTTAGCTCAGGCTTGATGATTCATGCCACGGTTGGCAAGTCCGCGAAGCAAAGGCCTTCAAATACAAAGTGGGTCGCGCGGCTCGGACCGGCCGAAATCAACTTTTCGATCGTCGAGATCCGCAAAAACGTTCCGAATCAACGTGCGGAATGGATTCTCGTGATGACGAAACAAAACTATAGGCATGCTCGCGAAGCCCGATCAGACTCCGCCGCCCACGCCGGCGCTAACGAATCGCACCAACCAACGTTGTTTGAAGCCTTATCTGAGCTGCGAGACCGCTGCATCGAAGTAGTTTTCGCATCGACCAGGCGGCTTTTGATGCAGGTTTCACCCACCGTCGAAACACTGAAGCGCTACGACAAAGTGCTATTTTCGAAACAAGAGACTGAGGGAGTAGAGACCCTTGCGGCGTTTTTAGACCTCATCAGTGGAAATCAGCGGGCTCTGCCAACTATTCCACGCGTAATGGTGACTGCAGCACAAGTGGGCAAGCTATATGCCGACCTGGCCATCGCATACAAAGGCGAACTCGAGCAGCGAAACTCACGGCTTGTCTCCCGCCTGTGTCGCGGCGCCGCACAAGGTGTTATCCGTTCAAGTGAATATGAACGTGCCCGTTCGCTTGACCTCAGACTGCAGCAGATGCTCTCTGAGGTAGGAATCGGCGACTTGCCACCTTTCCTCGACCCAAACCAGATGCACTCTGCCACTGAGAGAGAACGCTTTGAAACCCTGTTTGCCGAAGCCGCGTTACCGTCATTAGAGAAAATGATCCGAAGCCTTGAGCCCCTGCACCGTCTGCTCGGTGAAGCAAACCGCATGCTCGCGCCGCGCCGGCTCGCAGTCATTGAAAAGCAACAAGCGCTACAGGCCGGCGTCGAGATCCCGGAGGACCAGCAGTATGTACTCGCAACTCGCAGCGCTACGGATGGCGACTGGGCATCGCTGAAGATCCTCTCCTCTGGCCAGCAACACCTAGTCGTTTTACTCGCATCAATTTGGCTCATTCCGATTCCTGCACAGGCAGATACTCGAGCACCCTTTCGCTTTCTATTGCTGGACGAGCCAGAGATATCGATGCATCTCTCGTGGCAGTCAGAAATCGCGAGACAGTTCATGCAGGCTGCGAGCATGGGTCAAAGTCAGATGTTGATTGCGACCCATTCAAACTTTTTGTCTGGTGACGTGCCGCATCGCAATAGCATTGAACTGGCCGGAATCGTTCCGCGTGACTGACGACGACTTCGATCTGGCAAGTATTGCCCCAAGGGCTCTGGCTGCGATGAGAATGCAGCTGGCAGGTCAAGGCCAGCCGAGATTCATTATTGTCGAGGACTTTGCTACGAGCACCCTAATGCGTGCCGCATGTGCCGGAACCGAACTACGGTTTTTCTACAGCCTACGACAGCTTGGGCCTGGGCATGCAAACTCGATTAATCCATACCTTGATCGCAAGAAGGTTGCTGCTCTAGTTTCAGCAATTAGTGCACTCATTCACGCAAGGCAACGCGAGCACCCGCAGGACCTAACGCTCGAACGGCTGCGCAGGGCCTTGTGTGGGCTCGTAGATCGCGATCTGCAAGACAGCTTTCTACCGAGTCACTTAATCCCTGGACAGCGTGTTCCACCCCGATCACTGGCGGATAGTGCGCTTTACGATCAAATTTTTACCACACCGCTAAATGATATTGAAGTAACGGCGCTGGCTGAACACCTTGACCTTTTAATTGACCATCTCGGGGTTGCCACAACATTGCAGGAATCGTTGCAGTTGCAGAATGGCCTTGCACTTGCCGACACGCTCATCGTTCGATGGCTGATACCGTTGTTCTCTATCCGTGCGGCATTCGCGAGCTTTAGGCCGCGGGTAAGCGCTAAAGGTCTGAGCACTCTGATCGGTACAAACGAGATTGCCCGGATCCGCGCGCGAGATTCTGGTGACTTCGCGGTGCACTGCGCTAGATACTCTAGTCGGGATCAAATTTGGCAAACCAAATCGAACTTTCAACTCATCATCGATGAAACCCGCCAAGCGGTGTCTGATCCGTATCGACGACTAGAACTTCTTCATGGTCACGACTTTACTCAAATCCTTGCGACACATCTGATTATCAAGGAAACAGGCAGTGCTCCCGCGGCTGATTCTTTTTCGGATCCCAAGGCCAGCAACTTTCGGTTAAGTCCCGGTATGCGCGCTTTAGCTGCTGCGGAAAGTCGCGTAATCACGATTGCTTCCGACTGGCTACGCCAACGGGCCTGCAGCTCAAAACTTGGAACGCATCTTGAGCGCCTCATTCGACAACTTCGAAAGCCCGCCTAATGAACCGCTTGAGTCGCTTGGTAGTTGCATCCAAACGACTGGAAGCAGTAGCTCTCGATGTGGTTACAGCCGGCCTTTCCACATTACACGCCGCTTCAGACGAGCTGGCCCTGCGGACTAGAGAGCAATTGCTGATCTCATACCGTCGCAGGAAGCTGGCGAAAGCCTCGTTCACATGGGCTCCTCGCTCCCAAACCACTCGACGTCGGTATTCAATCGCGTACGCAATTCCGGCAGATCTACATACCCCGCTAACCTACGGATATGCCGTCGCATTGCTCCTGCGTCACTCAAGTCGCTTCCAATTGACCTTCCCCCCGCTATTGGCTCCACAGTTTACGCAGTAGTCATCCGATCCGTAATTCACCGCTAGACGGCCCGGAGCGCGGGGAGGGGGCGGGGGGACGCGATCCAGCAGCGATCGCCTGCGGTGCCAGCGGGCGGTAGCCGAGGAGACAGCCGCGTCGCGGCAGGCTGTGGCTGAACGACGGCAGCTGCATCCGGCTCCGGTCGGAGCTGAAGGACCACGTATGGGCTTACGACTTCGTGCTGGCCCGGACGCACGAGGGGCTGCCGCTTCCGCTCCTAGTGGTGGGGGACGAGTGGACGCGGGAGTGCCTGTCGATCGACGTAGCGCGGCAGCTTGGCTTGGACGATGTGCTGGAGCGACTCTCGTGGCTGATGGCGATGCGCGGCGTACCGGACCATGTGCGCAGCGACAACGGGAGCGAATTCACTGCGAAGGCGGTGCGGGAGTGGCTCGGGAAAGTCGGCGTGAAGACGCTCTCCATTGGGCCGGGCAGCCCCTGGGAGAATGGCTAGGTGGAGAGCCTCAACGGCAAGCTGCGTGACGAGCTGCTAAACGGCGAGATCTTCTACATGGTGGCCGAGGCACGAGTGCCGATCGAGCGCTGGCACGAGCACTACAACCGCGTTCGCCCGCACAGCGCCATCGGCTACCGCCCGCTGGCACCGCAGGCGATCGCTGCTGGATCGCGTTCCGCCCCGCTCCGGGCCGTCTAGCAGCGACTTACGGATCGGATGACTACTGCGTAACCTGCGGACTCAATAGCGGCGGAAGGTCACTACGTACCCGCCATCGAGAAGTTGAAGAAACGCGGAATTACAGTTCACATCGTGCTCTGGGCATATGCTTCCCGAGAACTTTAGGAATCAGCGACGAAGTTCGTCAATTTTGACCCCTTCCTTCAACACCTGCCCCAGCGAGGCCTGAAGCATCGTTCAATCTGACCCGCTACGGCAAGCGCCATAAGCGTGCCCCATGGTTGGCTGAGCTCAAACTTTAGAAAAGGGTAGAAATTATGTCCTACAAGTGGAAATGTTCCCGTTGCGGCACTGAGGATTCGTCCCTTCGGTACGCGTCAGGCAAGATGCCGAGGTGCAAAGACTGCCAGCGGTTCTACAACGTCAGCGTCAACTCAAAAAAGGGCCGCAAGTATGGCCGGAATCCTTCACTCCGATTTAACGAGACTGAGTTTCTCGCATGGCTGCGAGCTCGAAGCCGCATTTGCCATTTCTGTGGCATAAGCGAGGTCGACCTTGAAGCACAGAATATTAGGTCGTCAATCGGACTGACGGTCGCGGCCTTGGGGATTGACAGGCTAGACAATGATGACGACTACACGCTCAAGAACATCGCGCTCTGCTGTTATGCATGCAATAAGGCTAAAGGCAACGTCTTCTCTACGGAAGAAATGCGCATAATCGGCCCTGCCATTGGTGATGTGTGGAAACTTCGGGCGACACGAAGACACAGCGCCTAACCAGGCGATGCGGTGGACTCGGCATAGAATCCTGCGGGATGGCTAAGCCTGCGATAGCGAGCCGCTGATCGCAAGCTTTCGATCCGGCCCGCGCGACCGGGCAGGCCCCGGTGGTCACCGCCACCGACCCGCGGCAGCCCGTGGAGGACCCCGCCGTCACGCCCACGCCTTTTGTGCTTCAGGCGGTACGTTTTCAGCTGATCGCGAAGGCTGCCCGCACATAATGGGGGCTGATCCTAACTACCAATACGAGCGATTCACCTTGTTTTCGGCCGCTCGAAGGATCATCAGCGTTCGCTTCCCGAGGAACTTGTTCCATCTCTTTGGCGTCCAGTCCTTCCTGTCGTTCGGGATGTGCTGCTGCAGCCGCGCTTCCTTCGCCACTTCCCGGAGATAGTCCTGAGGCTCGCGATTGTTGATCGTGGAGTTGTCGAACTTGTGGATGGTCGCCCAATTCGCGGGGTGCTCGATGATCTCACGGCCAAGCTTCCAACGCCTGCTTCCGCGCGGATTTCTGGGCATGATGTGCTGGAGCGATGCCTCCGGGTCGCCGATCCGAATCCGACGGGAGAGTTCATACCACCCGTGAATGAACTGATTGGCGATCGTGATCCGCCGAAGCGCCTCAAGGAACGGCCTTCGTCTGGGGTTGGAGACCCACTGCACATCCTTGCACAACACGACCCGCCGCGGACTGCACGCTCGGACAATGCCGCGCATGCCAGCGCCTTGCTGAGCATGCGCGAAAAGCTTCGACCATTCCGGGCTGCGTTTGGAAATGAGCTTTAGGTCCTCATCTACTTTCATCTCTGTTCCGCCACCCGTGTAGTAGGAGGAGAAGAGCATGCAGAAGAGCCATCGCCGGAACACGGACATCTCCTTGTGCGTTCGCCTCTTATGGGTGACGAGATACTGCATGGCCACCACCGCGGCATTCCCGTCCAGCACGCCATCGAGTCGATCACCGGCCAGACCAAACGTTCCCGACAACTCCTGTCGCAATGCCCTTCCGGCTGCCTGGGCGGCCTCCAGATGCCGCTTCACGCGAAGTGTTCGCGGGCGGCCGGGAGAGCCGTGCAGCGCCTTCATCAGAAGGCCGTGGGCATCCTTGGCCTTCGCCGTCGTCATTCCGGTAGCACCGAACGAGACAACCTTGGTGAGAACCATGCGATCGAAGCATCGGATTCGATCCGCAAGCGAGCTGCGCGAGAGTTCGCGGGAGATGCGCTCACACCTGGTGATGTAGGCGGGATAGGCCTCGGCAAGGCGCGCCGCGACGAGGTCCTTCACGGCAAGTCGACTGCCGCGAGAGTTGATTCGCTCGAACAACTCGACTGCCTGGGCATGATTACGCAGATGGGCAGGCAGTACTTGAATACTGTCCTGATTCAGGGCATCTCGAATTTCCTGGAGCTTCTTCCACTGCTCCGCGGTGATCCCCCTTGGCCTGGTTGATCCCAACGAAAACGCGCGGTGGATCGGAATCAGGCCGTTCGCTTCCGAATCGGACTTCAGGCGGCGAGCGATCACTCGCCCGTCGTCGGTGACCACCAGCGTGAGCCGCTTGGGGTCATTTGGATCGACACCAGAGCACATCGCCGACAAAGCACGCAGGCGCTGTTGCCCATCAAGAATCAGATATTTGAACGGTGGCTTGCTGACACCCTCGAAGAATGGTCTCTGGGTTTCACGGTCGCCACGGCCTTTGAACTTGCTCGCGATGATCACCCCGATCGGCAGGTCATCGCACAGGGATTCGAGCAACTTGATCTGCTGCTTGGCGGTCCAAACACTCGGACGCTGAAAGTCCGGAAGCCCGAATGAGCCGTCCCGAAGCGCCTCCGCCAATCGCTTGGGACTGAAAGGACGGTCAAGTTCCATTCGAGGCAGCTTAACGGCCAGGGAGGCAGTGCTGCCCTGCAACCCAACCGTCAGACAAGGTTTCGGTACCCGTGGGAATCGATGCCCCCGTCAACGAGGATTGAAAGTCTTGCAATTGGGCAACCCATACACCCACCCCGCCACCGCCTTCGCCGTCTCGCGGTCGGCCTCATCCGCCCCAAACCCCTCCGGCTCCGGAGTCACCAGCAGGTCGAAGTGCTCCTCGTTCCGCTCGAGCCACTGCTGCCGCAACGCCTCCGGCTTCAGCTCATCGCGCATTCGGTTGTTCTCCTTGCGGCTGGCCAGCACCAGGTTGAACGGCGAGTCGAACGGATAGCGCGCCCACGGGATGAAGTGGTCCACCTCGACGGCCTTGGGGCTGGTCTGGCTCAAGGGATAGTTTGTGTAGAAGCAGCGTCCGCTCTGAAGGCGGCGCAGTCGCTACGTGTAAACCGTCTCGACTGTGTGCCTTGAGCCGAAGAGGAAGCTCTACGTCTGACGGTCGGCGCCCAGAGTGCCTGCACCATGCTGATAATCATGTTGTGCAGACGACGCATGCCGGCGGCCCATGTCGCGCTCTCGGCCATCTGTAAGCTGAGATCACATCCGGCAGACGGTCGCGTTCGGTCGTACCCGGTATTTAGATCCCTCATTCCATCCGTGGCGTCATCTTCTCAATTTTCGCAAGCCGGCAGCGCTGCGTCGCGCCGAAACGCAGCGTACTACGCAACGTCGGTTGCTGACTTTCTGACATCGAGTGATGATCAGATCCATGCGAAGCTGACCCAGCCGCAAGGCTTCACGCTAACTCCAGAACAACTCGCGGCATGGAAGTTCCAGCTGCCCAATCTTCGGAATGCTTTGTCTGATACCGACGGATGGATTCATATCGAATTCGACATCCCAAGACTCGGCCGGCGAGTCGATGCGATTCTTGTCTCTGGCCCTGCTATCGTCGCGATTGAGTTCAAAGTCGGGGCCAAGGGATACGAGCGAATCGACTACGAGCAGGCCTGGGACTACGGATTAGATCTGAAAAATTTTCACGCACCGAGCCACGCAGCGCCCGTGTTTACGGTGCTCTGTGCCACAGAGGCCGAGACAAGTGACAGTCGGTGGAAGGCGCCGCATGGGGATGGTGTTTACCCCCCATTCCGATGCAACGCGCGCTCGCTGCCAAATGCAATTCGTCTAGCGCTTGCACAAGCCAGTGGCGCTCCACTTGATGCCAAGGCTTGGGGCGAAGGCAACTATTCACCTACTCCAACGATCATTGAGGCTGCACGATCGCTTTATCATCGTCATACAGTTCATGACATCACGCGTAATGACGCCGGTGCGGCAAACTTGACTGCAACCGCGGGTGCGGTCGAGCGCGTGATTGCGGACGCAAAGGCAAGACGTCGCAAATCCATCGTATTCGTAACAGGCGTGCCTGGAGCCGGGAAGACTCTGGTCGGTCTCAATATTGCTACTCGACATGGTGCTAAAGCGGATGATGCTCATGCCGTCTTCCTCTCTGGAAACGGCCCGCTTGTTGCCGTGCTGCGCGAAGCGCTGGCACGAGACGAGCACACGCGCCGCCGACTAACGGATGCGCGCGCTCGAATTGGTACCGCTCGCAGTGCCGTGAAGGCATTTCTTCAAAATGTGCATCACTTCCGGGATGACACGATCCGCAACCCCTCAGCGCCACATGATCATGTCGTCGTCTTCGATGAGGCGCAGCGAGCGTGGAACGCCCAAATGCTTGGCAACTTCATGAAGCGGAAGCGCGGCATGCCGGGATTCGCACAAACCGAACCAGAACTGTTGATAGGTGCGATGGATCGGCACGAGGATTGGGCAGTCGTCGTGTGTCTGGTGGGTGGTGGCCAGGAAATCAACACTGGGGAGGCAGGCATTCGCGCTTGGCTTGATGCAGTGCGCGGGACTTACACCGGCTGGAACGTGCACATCTCACCAAATCTCAGCGACTCAGAATTTTCGGCTCACGATGCAATTGAAGGGCTTCGTCAGTCAAGTCAAACCGCTTCGCGCGCCATATTCGACTCATCGCTGCATCTAGCCACCTCTTTGCGATCGTTCCGGGCCGAAAGTGTTTCCCAATTCGTCAAGGCTGTACTGGACGGAGAAACCGCCGTCGGAAATGGTCTTCTGCGAGAATTTGAACGACAGTATCCAATCGTGCTCACTCGCTCGATACGGTCCGCAAGAAAATGGGTCCAAAAGCAGCGGCGAGGTTCAGAACGCGCAGGTCTTCTCGCCTCGTCCTCAGCCCAAAGACTCAAGCCTCACGCAGTAGACATCCGCGTAAATATCAACCCAGTGCATTGGTTTCTTGGTCCGGCAAAGGACACGCGCTCATCCCAATACCTTGAAGATGCGGCAACCGAGTTCCAAGTCCAGGGCCTTGAGCTGGATTGGACCGTCGTGGCATGGGATGCCGACCTACGGCGACAGGATGGTGACTGGACCTACCACAACTTCCGGGGTGCCAAGTGGACCACCGTTAACAAGGCTGAGCGGCGGCAGTACCTAAAGAACGCCTATCGCGTACTTCTGACGCGAGCTCGCCAAGGCATGGTGATCTTTGTTCCGCCCGGTCGGCGCCGGGATCGGACGCGGTCGCCAGCTTTCTACGATGGGGTGTTCGCGTACCTGCAGAAGATGGGATTGCCGGAGATCTAAATGCACTACCGCCGCGGTAGCTAGCAGCGATTGTTAGCCTGTAGAAATGATCAGCCGGGAAGACTTTGTGAACGCTTTGTTGGACTTGCGTCAGGCGACCATCCGAGGGCACCGTGCGCCATACAAACCGCTAACTTTGCTTTGGGCCCTCGGCCGAATCTGGCGAGATTCCAAGGTTGAGCGGCTAGTTGGATTTCAGGAAGCACGAGCTGGGGTCGTACCACTATTCGAGGAGTTTGGCCGGGGCGGCAACCACGCGGTCAACCCCATTAATCCGCTCTGGCGCCTCCAACGAGACGGTAATGGATCCATATGGGAGTGCCGCACGACTCAAACCGTGACACCCGGCGCAGATGGCATTCCGACCTCATCTGACCTCGTCCAAACTCGTGCACAATTCGGGCTCGCTCTCTCTGCTCATGAACTATTGCTGACGGACATTCCATTGCGGCTCCAAGCTAGCCAAGTTCTTGCATCGCAGGTCTGCCCACTGGAGATCTGGCCAGATCTCTTTGAGGCCACGGGCATCCCATTCGACGGGACCGCATCGAACTTTCTCATACCAGTTTCGACTAATCGAACTCGAGAGATTGCGAGTCGAGTGTCGCGAAGTCCGAAGTTTCGAAGCAATGTCCTTGAAATCTATGAACATCGATGCGCAGTCTGTGGCGTAAGCCCTCAGATCGGAGATCGTCGGTTCGGAGTCGAGGCAGCGCATATTCAGTGGGTCACAGAAGAAGGGCCTGACGAAGTTCGGAATGGCCTGGCACTCTGCGTCATGCATCATCGCGGCTTTGATCGTGGTGCATTCACGTTAACCGATGCTCTCAGTATTCAAGTCTCGCCACAATTACAGCGAGCCACCGAGAACACCGCCGATCACTTTTGGCGCTTTGACGGTCAAACAATTTCGCGACCAACCCAGGCGATCCATTACCCAAACCGCACATTCATTGAATGGCACCGTCGGGAGGTGTTTGCTTCCGGTTGACTGCGAGAGCACGCGCAACAGATCAAGCGCGTCAAGCAGCTACCGGCTCAACAACTTGGATACATGGTCTCGAGTTTCATCATCTTCGAACCATACACCGACACCACTCATGGCTCGACTCAGAAGTATTCGGTATCCCCTCTGGAGTCTTGATACCACTTCGTCCTCACTTCCCGGACGCTTCTTGCGTGCAGAGGAACTTGCAAGACGCCAAGCAGACTCGTGGACTTGATCAAGGTTTACGCGCCAGCGATCCTTGCGCCAAACCAAGTCGCTCATCCAGAGTAGGCCGATGTAGTGGAAGTCGAAGCCACGCATGACATAGGGGCAACCCACTTCGCAAAGCGGGTCCCCGTGGATTGGCGAGCCTTCCGGCGCCTGAATAAATATTGAGTACTCGCCGTCTGGCGTGTAGTTCCAGATTCGCGCCCAGGTCTTCTCGCCACCATCTTTTTGATAACGAATGTAGAAGTCCTGCGCACTTAAGGGGAGTTGATGTGGTCGCGAAACTCCCTTGGAAACCCATTCTCGCGCATAAGAGGCCACAAATCGCGCAGTCGCACCCGACCGAATCTTGCCCCTCAACCAATTCTCGAGCTGCTGCGGATCGTCAAACGTCTCAAAGCGGAAAGACGCCCCAGACCCAGTTTGCCAATTTGCTTTGGCCGATGCCGCACCGCCACCAATCGACACATTGAGCAGGCCGTCAAGCCATGTCAAGTACTCGATCGATCCACTGCAACGAAACTGCGAGCCCGCAAGACTCAGACGCGTGAAGTCGGCGCCAAACTCCTCGGCAAATCCGCGTATCGCATCGATACGAGTAGTCTCGTTATCGCGGTAACTCTGCGCTTCATCAAGCAGGAACACGGCCACCTTCGAGCCGCGAATGATGTGCCAAGCCTGCGGCCCTGCATGAAGCATCCAGCCTGATGCAGCCATTCCACGCCTTCCCTTGAATGTTGGATCGATCAAGGCATGAGCTTCATCAACAATTGAGACCGCAAAAGAATTGTCTGCACAACGAATTTTTCGCTTGGACCTATCAAATAGACGCAGATTGTCCCGCCATGACTCCGGCGTGACCTCATTCCCCTTGGCACGCTCCTCCTTTAGCCAATCCTGATTCAAGCCGGGGTTGTAGCTGTTGGATCCGACGACAATTCCCTTAGCTGCTCGTGTACCTGACGCCCGAACAAACAACTCTTGCCAATTGCTTCGCTGTGCCGTGCACGTCGTCGTAAGAACCACATTCCCGGACACCTTGTCACTTACGCCCAACGAAGCCCACAACTGAGCGGCGATGATGGACTTGCCCGAACCAGGAGGACCCTCGACCACGACCACGCTCTTGCCTTTGGAAGTTCTCGCCGATCTCTTTGCGGGATTTAAGCGCTCCTCGATGACAGCCATACATCTCTCGAAGCCCTCTCGCTGCTTGTCGAGAAGAACAAATGGACTGACACTCGGGCGCCTGATGGCAGCTGATACTTGGTTGATGAGGCTGCGATCCTGTCTGTATTCCCCTGACTCAAACTTGCGGGCAAAGTCCGCGTCAGGCCGCACTAAATGCTGGGAGATGAACGCCGGTAGCGCCTCGGTTACATCGGACTTGTTCTGCCCGAAAACTGGGAATTCTGCGACAAGGCGGCTGTGAGGCTCGGCTCGATAGGCGGAGACGTCTCGCGCAAAGGTGAAATATGCGCAGCCAGCGATAGTCGCTTTGGTTTCTTGTACAGCGCTGTGGAAGCGCCTGCAGTACTCGACGTATCCCTGAACCTGATCAGATGGATGCATTTGATCAACGCCGGACCGGTGAATCAGGCCGGGCCGCCCACCAGGGCGATCGTCCGATGTCTTCCAATCTTTTAGTTCGATGATCACGGCAGCCGGACCATCCCGCCCATACCCAAGAAGCACTGCATCGATCCAGAACGCGACCGCCGGCAATCGATACTCAACTGCTATTCCGCCCCGCTGTCCAAGTTGCAAGTGCAGGCCTTGTAGAGACGGGTGATTCAGGGTCTGCCAGAGAGTCGGGAGGGAACTCCTCCACGCGGCTCGCTCTGCTGGAGTATTACGGTGGGTGTGCGCAACTAGGTCGTCAAGGAACGCCTCCTTGTCGAATTGGATTCGATTCCCGAATGTTTCCAAGTCCATCAACATTGATCTGTGCCTCCGGAATCTGTGAAACGCTCAATCACTTGGCTTATTGAGTCGATCGTATTTCAGGGCACTTCCCTTCGCCTTATCAACCGGATAGCGCGAGGCGTTGATCGCCAACTTGCGGCGCACGACTGTCGCAATATCGATCTCTGTCTCAGAAGCAAACTCAAGGAGCAGAATCATCACATCAGCCAGTTCATGCTCCACAGCCTCTCGAGCTGTTGGATCAACAAGAATGTTTCGTGATTGGTGATTTGAAGACCACCGAAAGTGCTCCATTAGTTCGCCCACTTCTACCGCGATCGCCATTGCAAGATTCTTGGGGTCGTGGAACTGCTTCCAGTCACGAGCCGCAGAGAACTGTTGAATTTCGAATTGAAGATCACTGATGTCGGATCCAGTGACCTTGTACTCGGGGTTTTGGGATTCCATGAGAGATTCCAGTTACCTGAGGCTATCTAAGTGCTCGCGACAAGTAGACATTCGCTACTGCTTGTTTGGTTTCGCTTCCACAACAAGTTCTCACCCCCACCACACCCCATACCCCCGCCTCCTCAACCTCTCCGCGCACCGCTTCTCCGCCGCCATCGCCAGCGCCCTGGTTTCATAGCTCTGCAGGTGCTTCATCAGGCGCTCGCGCAGCTTCACCCCGCACTTGCGCACGAACCGGTTCGCCTTCACGCCCGCCCTGTGCTGCTCGAAACGCTTCTGCGGCTCCAGCCACGTTGAGCCAACGTACACGCATGGCTTGTCCGCGCGCGCGTCGGGGTTGCGCTCGCGGAATGCCCGGATCTGCATCACGGCGCGGTCGAGCTCGATCACGTACACGCGGTAGCGTGGCATGGGGGCAAGGTATGAGGTGGTGGGCC
>Ga0078894_10000765_pt1 | contig 22883 bp, 17 predicted proteins | sample LauGreSu1BDMLBSD_2_FD_67506 | JGI IMG/M metagenome (GOLD analysis project Ga0078894, IMG submission 67506) | Freshwater lake microbial communities from Lake Michigan, USA - Su13.BD.MLB.SD (version 4) (version 4) | ecosystem: Environmental > Aquatic > Freshwater > Lake | place: Lake Michigan... | reverse complement strand
ACAACGTTATGCGATCAAAGATAAAGCCCATCAAAATATAGAAACGAAACCTGCCAATTATAAGCATTGGATGTTAAAAGAAATCATGGAACAACCCGAATGTATTATTCGCGCAATGAACAATTATGGCAGAATTGAGAACAATGTATGTGTAAAATTGGGTGGGTTAGATTCAAATAAATCACGTTTATTAGACATAAAACATCTTATATTATTGGGTTGTGGCACATCATACCATGCGGGGTTATGGTCCTTAGATTTATTTAAAACATTAGATATATTTGAGACGGTAGTTGCGTATGATGGCGCAGAATTTCATGTGAAAGATATTCCCAAAAAAGGTAATTCCGGAATTATTTTTTTATCACAATCGGGTGAAACCAAAGATTTACACCGTTGTATCCAAATAGCAAAAGATTATGATTTAGTCAGTATGGGTGTAGTAAATGTAGTAGATTCTATGATTGCTCGTGAAACGAATTGTGGAGTCTATTTGAATGCGGGAAGAGAAGTAGGCGTTGCGTCTACTAAATCATTTACGAATCAATGTGTGGTATTATCTATGATTGCTATATGGTTCTCACAAAATAGAGGAACTTGTATGGAAAGAAGAAGACAAATGATAAATGATTTACGTAATCTGCCATTTCATATAGAGAATATTTTTAATCATATTGAGAACCTTGAGAATTTTGTCAAATCATTTATAAATCAACATTCATGTTTTATATTAGGAAAAGGAAAAAATGAAGCCATCGCAAAAGAGGGCGCATTAAAAATAAAAGAAATCGCATATATACACGCCGAAGGGTTCAGTTCAAGTTCTCTCAAACATGGTCCATTTGCATTGATTGAAGAAAATTTACCTATTCTTATTTTGGATGTAGATGATGAGAACCGAGAAAAAAATAGAAACGCATATCAGGAAATATTGGCGAGAAATGCCTTTATATTACGAATTTCAGATACCACCGAAGGAGAATTAAAAATAGATAAAAATGTCACATTTGGCGGTGTCATTGCGAATATTTATATCCAACTACTGAGTTATCAATTATCCGTCCAACAAGGATATAATCCCGATTTTCCAAAAAATTTGGCGAAAGTGGTTACGGTGGAATAATTTGTATTTACAGTTGTAATTATGTGTAACCATATTATGATAACAAATAGTTTATTTAGTATTATTTTATTTATTTCTGATATATATAATGTCTAGTTGTACGTGCATTGGAATATGCGCGTGTTCCGCAGTCGCAATGATGGCTTTTATATTTTCTTCAAAATCAGGTTCTCAAAAACAATGTAATCATTGTAATGATACAGAACTGAAAACAATTGGTGATGAAATGGTATAATTATATAGTGCCATTCAACATGACTTCAAATATTGTTTCGTAGTATTCAGGTTCTCTATTCTGCTCTTCCAAAACATTATTGGTAAAATCATTATTGGGTATTATTTCTTTTGAATCAGCGGATGTATCATTTTGTAATTCTGATTCTATGATTTCTTGAAAACTTTCCCAAGTAAGACCCGTCCATTCATTTTCGCGGTGTACGGGTCTATGTCTTTCTATTGGTTTTTCAGAAGGAATTAACAAATGCGTCATATGTACCCCCTTTTCTTCAAATTGATTTTTTCTATAAAAGGGTGAAAGATCTTCACTACATACTAAGGTACACTTATAGCAGCTCTTTTCTGCCGATTTTTGTTTAGCATAATCTAATAATCGACTACCAATTTTTAGTCCTTTTTTGCTACCAGCATTTTGATAATCTTTATCCACGACTACATCTTCAATATGGGCGTAAATAGCACCGTGATTAATAAATTTCTGTTCGTAAATAACGGTGATAGAACCAATTATTTTGTTATCATCCCGGGCTACATAAATTTCTGCATAGGTAAATATTTTATCATACATTTCACAGAATTTGTCAAATGTCATATCGGTTTCTACGGGTCTAAACTGATTCATCAGTTCTAAATAGTTTTTAAAATCGCCTTTTTCTAAATGATTGATTCGTATATCCATCACACAATATATATTATAGCATTCAAACTATAATATATTTTATTCTTTCAATATTTGTTGTAAATATTCATGATTCGTTTTTGCATCATTATACCCACGGTTATAAAGTTCAATAAAATCATATTTATTTTTTGAGAACAAAGTGGTAAATTCGGTAATATCACCCAACGCGTTTTTTCTTTCTTTCTTTTGTTCCCATATACTGGGTGTAATATGTAATACATTTTTGCTTATATTTAAATATGGATATCGGCTAAATCCTCCATCAAAAGTAAATTTATTATGATATCTATTTATAATTCCGCCACTTATAAGTGGAATATGAGAACTTGCGATACAGCAATCAATCGCATCTTCTAAATTATGAAATCCTGAATAAATATTTGTATCAGGATAAATCCCATTAAATGCTGTAACGCCGATAAATAATCGTTGTAAATCAAAATCGTCGGTCGTATAAAATTCCATAATGCGTTTTTTCATCAGGTTCTCTAATTCTATAATGGTTTTGGAATGTTTGATACTATAATCTACAATTTCATTTTTTAATAACTTTACATCTTTCTTACAAGTTAACATTAATGAATTCCAAGCACCAGCCGAAGCGCCGGAAAAGATGAATGGGTCCAAATCAAAATTATCTTTGATATACATACAAATCCCTAACATATACACGCCTTTGAAGCCGCCAGGTGATATAGAAATGATCTTTTTATTTTTAATAAATTCATTTTCCATAAAAAAGTTCTCCTTCTCGTCGTCTCCAAATATTTTTTTATTATTGTTGGAAATAATATATTGAGAATGATGCATATTTAATTTTATACGATTATTATTACGCAAAGTAAGAAAACATTTTAACATTGACATATTGAATAAATAAAATAGTAATAATTTATATACGATTTTCATTTTATATCTCTTTATAATATGCGAAAAAAATAAAAAATAAGAATATTTTTACGCAAATATTCTTATTCGTGTTTTATAATTTTATTTAATACGTTACAGCATAATATTCTATAAACTACTATTTATTTTATTTGTATTTTTATACTACCTTCTTCTTCACTACTTTCTTCTTTGCTGGCTCAACTGCTGGATCTGCTGCGACTTCTACTTGCGCTTCTACTTTTTTCACAACCTTTTTAACAACTGGTGCTGGTGCGGGTTCTGCTACTTCCTCTTCGTCACTATCTGCGACTAATGTTTGAGTTGGTTTTGATGCTGGTACTGCTTCTTCATCATCGTCTACTTCGGTTTCAGCAACTGGTTTATCCATATTTGTAATTTCATCAGTTGATAATGCAATATGGCATTTTCCATACACACTAATGATTTCTTGTGGCTTGACTACACATTGGTTTAATTTCCATGTTACGCCCCAACCCTTTCCACCAAACCATAATCCACCACATTGTAATACACAAGCAACTTTACTCAACTTGGTAATAAAATCTTGTGGAGTCATGCGGTCGTTATCGCAAGGAAAGATTAATTTTTGGTTTGTATCATAAATTTCAATCGCCCAACGTCCATCATAATTTGGAACTTTGGCACGAATAGATGGAGGCTTTGTTAAGTCTAACTTTTTAGTATTTTTATCTTTTGAGTATTTAATAAATGGGAAGAAATTGTGTTTCACTACATCCCTTGATAATTCTTCTCCAAACCAGACTTCGCTATTCTTGACAGCATCATCTAAAATTTGGTTTTCAAATTCTTTTAATTTCTTTAAGAAATCAGTTGTGGCTTCTGTCTTATATTGTTCGTTTGGAAAATTTAATGAAATAGTAAATTTACCATCCGATTCGCCAGTTTTTTCATCGGTGAAATCAGAAATGCCCCAGGTCATCATTAAAGGAGTTGAAATATGTAATGCGCGATTTGTTTGAGTACTAATAATATTTATTGATTTTGCGCCACGATCATTGATCTTTGGCTGCATATAACGAATACTTGAAGTATTCCATTGGTTTACTGGTAAAACGATAGGTGCGGATTTGGTTGACATTATTGTTTGATAGTAGTAGTGTGAGGTAAGTAGGTTTTATAAAAAGCTGGTATAAGAAGCTGATATAAGTTATACTATATATAGTGGTATTTCTTTAATTCAATTTTTTATATATTTTATGAAAAAATTGGAATTTTTATAAATTCATGTTCTCTTTTATAATTATAATCATGTTCTCAATTATAATTATAATTTATATTTTCCGCCCACTAACAACCCAATAAAAGGAAGGGGTCGTAGGAGGTAGAATCCCTACCCTTGGTTTCCATACAAAGGGAGGGTGCGTCCGAGGGAACCGTAGGTTCCCTGGATTCTAGTATGCCACTGATTCATACAACCATGGCATAGTTTCTCTCGCCCTTACAGAAACCACCGTCAATGCGGATAATACATGTAATGCACCAATTTTTCTATGGTCTTCGTCTATTCCGCTATATACCATATTTTCCATTACAGTTAAACATGAAATTTTTAGGTGATCTTCTGTAATATTTGGTTGATGATTAAAAATATTCGAAAACGGTTCAAACAAAGGACATATTTTTAGTTTAATATCATTCGATAATCCGCCACGGAAAAACCAAATATCATGTAATATACGATATAGACGGTAATACGATTGGCGGTTTAACCCCGAAAACCATTCACTATTCGTATAATTACCGAGTTGGTCTATTTCCATAAACAATTCTTGTATCCTCACATAAATAGGTTTTCTACGAATTTCCGTAATTTTATTATAAGTTACACGCAATTCAGGTGTTAATTGTGTTATAACCCGTGGGTTAAAATAATTACTTGATAATTCGGAATTTAATGTTGCATTAGATGTTGGTTGTACTCGTTCTAATATATTGGTAGAACTTTGAGACCGTGGAATCGTACGAATATTACTCATTTGTCCGTTTAAGGAATTCGCTATATTTTGTAGTGTAAAACGATTCGTTAATATAGGATAAGGACGCAAATGACTACAGGTAGGTCGTTCATTCACAATACTTAATTTCATATATGTTTCATCTTTATGTTCGGCAAAGACGAATTGTATAATATTATATAATGTTATGATTTCGCGAATATGTTTCACATCCATCATTTCACGATTATATGGATTTGTTATTTTCCCCCGTTTTTTAATTAATTCCACAATAGATGTGAGATTAAATCCATATACAAAATCTTTGGCGTCTTTAAAACTATAAAATAATTCAAACGGTATTTCATCCAATGGTTCCAATGTAACAAAATCAGTATCATTTACGCATATTTTACGGTCTTTAAATGCTGGACCACGTGTTTTAAAAGACAATCTAACTATAAATCCACGAAATAGTTTTTGTATTTTCATTGAATATTTCATTTTTTTGAAATGCGATTCGATACGTTCGATTAATATACCTTTATTGCCAGTAACTGGTAATTTATAGTGTTTTACCAACATTTTCAATTCCGGCAATTTATATGATTTTAAATTAATATTATTCTTATAATATTCATCACATGTTACTATTTTAAAATCGTCCGACGCTTTGGTTTTCCGCGTTTTTTTTGTATTTTTCGAAAGTACATTTTCTAATATGTTCTCTTTTATAAATTTAGATAATGAATTTGTCATTTCAGTCATAGTACTAATATATAGTATATAAGAGATATTATTTAATACCTTTTATAAAATATATTCATACATATCATTTTTGTTTATTCTTACATGCTGTCACAATTTCAGTTAAAATTTCAGTAACATCAGCATTGGTATATTTAAAACATATATTTTGTATGTCCGCTGGCGATATTACATAATCCGTCATATTCGCAAAATATTCATTGTATTCTGGGTTCTCACAATGTATATTACGAATTTTATGTAACATTTCTTTTATTATATTTACAGACGCCAATTTGAATTCATGGTGGAAATCGATGCGTCCTGACCGTGTAAATGCAGGGTCTATATGTTCTAAATGATTTGTTGTAAATATAATCATTGTATTATGCAGCTCTATAATCCCATCCAGAACGTTCAACACACATTCTAATGTCAATTCGTCTTCTACTTTTTTATCAAATAATGTCATTGTATCCAATTCTTTTATTAATTTTTCAGGATTGTCATTCTTATCATATTTTTCTATCATTTGTTGAATTTTATTATACTCATGACAAGGTCCACAAGAATTATTCATTCTATTTTTTAAAATATCGCTCTTATTTGCGTCAAAATCCTCAAAAATAAAGCATAATTCACTAATGGAATATTCTTTGTCATTTATTTTGGTGGTTCTAAACAAACTACAAAAATCGTTACATGTTTTTAATTTAGACCAAGTGACTAATACACCGTGTCTTCCAGTACGATTTAATATGCCGCGTATAGTACAAGATTTTCCACAACCAGGTGGACCGCGTAATAAAATAGATGCTTTAAACGTAACTCCGGCTTCTTCATATTCTCGTTCATAATCCGATTTTTCGCCGGTTTTATTCACTTTGAATTTATCCACATATTCAATTAATTTGTCTTTACCTTCAAAATAAATATTTTTATCCAGCAATTTATTACTTTTAAATGGATATTCGTGATATTGCAATTTAATTTTATCGTATTCATCCTTATGAGTGCCCGCATATTCAAATATCATATGTGTTTTTTTATCCATAATATCATTATTATACACATGTAAACAATTTGTTACAAATTCATCCAAGATATGATATTTATTTTTTGCATTGATTGTCAATTTGTAACTATGTATTTTATAAGAATTTTTGGGTTTCTCTTTTTCATCACTCGTATTTTCGTCATGGATACTAATTTCAATAAAAATATTATGAATTGGACAAAGTAATATTTTTTGATTATATTCTGGTATCATTACGAATTCGGTACTTTCTTCTTGATATGTATTGAATTGCATTTTTGCCATTTCTTTAAAATTACTTATATCCGTTAGTTTATGATGTAGCAAATAATGTGTAATGGCTCTGAATTTTTCACTATATAATATGTGAACGATTTGTTTACTGCCACCAAACCCAGTTTGATATACTTTACGATGTCCGGTGATAGTTAATGAACTGGAATTGCCATGGTTAAATTTATTAAATGAGTGTTTCATTTTATTTTGTACCATTTCACTGGAAAATATTTGATAAATAAAATAAATAAATACGAAATAAACCAGATTATAATTATTTATAAATAATTTGGTGGATAATTCATTCAATACTTTTGAATATATGGTTACTTGTAAAATTTGTAACGGGTCTATCATTTCGTATAATTATGAATCATTTTTTATATGATTTTGTAAAATATACAAATATATATAATTATTGCGTTTTTTATGTGATTTATAAAATTCCTTAGGATAAATCAAGTAATGAAAAAATAAAATATATATTTTATGAAAAAAGTACTTAAAAAGGATACGCTTTATAGTAATATAGTAAGAATGGTTAGAGCATCTAAGACTTCCGAAAAGCAATCAGTAACCCCTGCCCCAGTCGCCACCCCAGTAGAACAAACTGCCGCCCCAAAAGTAGTGCGTGCCAAGAAGCCAAAGGTTGAAGCTGTCGCTGCAGCACCAGTCACCCCTGTGGCTGAATCCGCTGCCCCAGTTGAATCATCCGAGGTTTCAACATTAGCATCAAAGATGTCTGAATTCAGTGCCAAATTACAACAAATTGTTGGATTATTTGCCACCGTCAAGAACGATTTTAAGACCCTTGAAAAGACTGTTTCTCGTGACTTAAAGGCAGCCCAAAAAGCCTCCTCAAAGAAGAAGAGAACAACTGCCAACCGTCAACCATCAGGTTTCGTTAAGCCAACTTTAATCAGTAACGAACTTGCTGAGTTCTTAGGCAAGACAGTTGGCACTGAAATGGCAAGAACTGCTGTTAGTAAGGAAATCAACCAATACATCCGCGCCAACAGTCTTCAAGATTCTGCCAATGGTCGCAAAATCAACCCTGATGCTAAATTATCAAAATTATTAAAGATCAACAAGGGTGATGAATTAACCTACTTCAATTTACAAAGATACATGAAGCATCACTTCATCAAGACTGGTGTTACTGCATCTGCTTAATTTTTAAATTATAAAAAATATTCAAAATAAAGCAACAAAACCAAATAAAAAATGTAAAATTAGCAAATAAAAATAAAAAGTAATTATAATTGTATTATTACATAAATAACTGAATTTATGTAATAAATTATTTAGTAGATTTTCTACATTTTGTTATTCTTCTACGGGTTATTATTTTTCTACGTTTTGTTGTTTTTCTGCCACCAAAAATATGTGTTGGTCCTCTAAACTTGCCTAATTTATTGTCTACCTCTGGTTGTAAATTATCAACGTTTTGATAACTGTTACCTACTAATGCATGGTTATCTTCTGATTTAAATTTTTTACCAATGCACTGCTTTTTTATCAAATAATTTTTATTCTTAATAAATACGTCTGAAATTAAAAAATCTGGTCCGTTTATCAATAACATTAAAAATAAATATGCAAATTCATATTCAGGGAATTTTTCCACAAAGTCTGACAATGACAACTTATATACTTTATTTGTTTCTATAAATGTAAGTATTTCATTGCTTGAAATAGTAGGATCGTCCTTGTATTTATTGCCTTTATTTATTATTTCAAAGAATGGTTTTATTTCATCGATTGTAAAATATGCGCCGTAATAATTTGTATAAAAATATGAAAAATTTAGAACAGTAATCGAATCGGTATGATTACTAACTTCATTAAAATATTCATTAAAATATTCATTAAAATAATTATTAAATTTGTTAATATTAAAAACAATATCTGGCTTGACAGATGACATTTCATTATTGACTGAAACGTTATTTGGTTGCGTAAATACAGATAATACATTTTCATTATTTTCATTATTATTTATTGGTAAACCGGATTTGCCAGTTTTCTTAAAAAAATGAATCAATGGTTTCCATACCTTTGATTTCGAATCATTATTATTAATAAATTTATATAAATCTTCTTTACTAATTACATATCCCTTTATCATTTGAACTATATTATTATATTGTTCGTGATGTAATATCATATTGGTATTTATATCTTGTGTGCATTTACATTCATTATACATTTCATATAATTCATAATCTAATAAATCGACATTAAATTTGTCTTTATATATTTGTTTTAATTGTTTTATTGTAAGTATGTTATCATGTTCACTAATTTCACGAAACTTATTGTTAAATGCTTCAATATTTATTTTATTATCATTCGTATGTTCTTTTTCTTCTGGTTGATTTGATGGAATATAAACTGGTAATCTTGGCAATGTATCGCTTATTTCTAATACCTCTAATTCATACCGTTCAGTTATTAATTCCGCATGAGATTTTTGTAATACATCAATATTCGGAAAACTAATTTCAGCTTGAAAATACATATATTTTTTTTTGACTTTTTTGTCTAGGTTTAATGCATTTTCATCAATTATTTCTCCTTGTGATGTGATTTTTATGTGACAACCTCTCATTAATAATATTTCTTCTTCGAATGCAAAATGGCTACGAAAATGTGTACTATCAAATGGTATATATGGAATTCCCGAATCAATTGTAAATTCATAAACATATCCATGAATTCCATTTGGATTTGTTATTTTATTATCCATATCTCTTCTATTACAAAAATGTATAGCTGCAGATTTACGTATTGATGTGTGAATATATTGATTTATCATTCCATTTTTATACGGTTCAGCGGTGCCTCTATATATTTTTGTTATCTTTAAACAATTATAACCCGAAATACTAGCTTTCTCTTTCACAAAAATACAACCGTCTTTGTTTGTTATGAAAGATTTTTTATAAAATATATTATCATACAATAACCGCTTGTAATCAATTTCTATCATTGAATAATTTTGGTTCGAATCTTTATTTTCAGAATCTCTGGTAATTCTACAGTTATATGATGTGTCATAACCCATACAACCGGCATCTAGATTTTTTATAACGTAATTCTTCTCATATATAAAAGGTCTTAATAGATGTCTATTTATAATATTATGCCAACCAGTTTTGGTTATACAGCATAATTGTTGCTCGTCATGTGTTTTAACATCTATATAATCATATACAAATTTTTTAGGTTCTCTATTTATTTTAAAATAATTAATATTATTTATAATGATTGGTTGATTAAATGCATACATATCTAATTTCGTTTTAACATGGTATAATTCTTTTTCAAAAATACAATCATATGCTGTATATAAATTTCGTTTTTTAGTTAATCTCGTTTCAGCAACATCTATTAATAAATTACTATAATTGTGTGGTTTAAATTCATAACATTCTCCTGATCTAAAATTTGAATTAGAGTCAACTATTATAATGTCTGCTACGTATAAATCGCTGTTATTTATTTTTATATTATAATTTTCATTTGAGGTTGAATCAATGATAACTATTGCTGTATATTGAGTATTCTTTTCAATTGATTCTTTTAATTGATCTAAAGTTTCTATTTTCATAAATATAAATATAATTATATAAATTATATACAAATTAATCTCTTATAAAACAATATAAAAATGTCTATCTAACTATAGTCATAGTAAGTGAATGTCAAAACCTACTGAAACAATAGACAATGATATGGATATAATAGATGATTTTGCCGAAAAACCAGAAAACCCACCTATTCCTAACCCAGGACAATCTACTCTTCAAAATAAACAAGGTGAAAAAACTTTTATGGAAAAGGTCAATGATTATGTCTCTCAAAATAAAACAAAAGTTTATATTTTAACCCCTTGTTATGGTAGTCTATGTTTCGTTAATTATGTAAAATGTGTTATGGCTACAGCTGATATGTTCCGTAGTTTAGGTATTGGATACTCATTAGAATTTTGCAGAAATGATAGTTTAGTATCCAGAGCACGTAATAATTTAGTAGCGAAAGCAATGAATGACCCCGAAATGACCCATATTATTTTTATTGATGCTGATATTACATGGAATCCAACTGATATATTAAAATTAATTATTTGTAATAAAGCTCTATGTGGAGGAGTTTATCCATTAAAACATTATTATTGGGAAAGATTAGTGGCAAATCCAGAAAAAAATTTCATAAAAGATGTATTGGAAAGAAAGAAAAAATCTGATTTTCACGCCCATATTAGTGACGAATTAATGATACAACATAATTTATTAAGATATAATATCAATTATAATAATAATGTTCTTTCTATTGAAAACAATTTAGCCAAAGTACGACATTTGGCAACCGGTTTTATGATGATTAAACGATCTACCATTGAAAAAATGTCACAGGCATTTCCATCGACTAAATATGTGGATGATGTCGGATTTTTACAAGGAAAGGAAAACGACTTTGCGTATGCATTATTTGATTGTGGTGTAGAAGATAACCATTATTATTCAGAAGATTGGTTATTTTGTCATCGTTGGACGAAAATGGGTGGTAGTATTTGGTTAGATGTAACGATTAATTTAGTTCATACCGGAAATGAAGATTTTACAGGTTCTTATTTATCTACTATCATGTAAATTCATATAAAACATAAAAATATGATGTGTTATATATCATATTTTCATTATTAACGCTTTTCATGGGTAATAAAATGAAAGCTTTTGAAAAAAATATAATAATAGTATATAAATACGATGACTACACGTAATTGGCGAGTAAAAAAGACGCGTTTAAGATGTAGCGATCCCTTTTTATGTAGCGTAAATGCATCAACATCAAGTTATACACCAAGTACATTGACTATTTCTACATATACTGATATTGGAAGTTCTACCTGGGAAGCTCCCGCATATGTAACTAGTGTTGAATATTTCATTGTTGGTGGTGGAGGTGGAGGTGGTGCTGCATATGACACTGGTTCAGCCGGCGGTGGCGGCGGCGGTTTAGTTTTATACGGCACAATGAGCGTAACACCAGGAAACACATATAATATTACAGTTGGTGACGGCGGCGATGGTGGAATAGGTGACCGCACTGATTCGCCAGCTGAATATGATGGTTCTGTTGGTTTGGATTCTATATTTGACTCTATAACCGCATATGGTGGAGGTGGGGGTTATAAAAGTCGTAGTGCAAATGGCAATGCAGGATTAGGTGGTTCAGCTGCAACATCATCAACTGCTCCTACTGGAGGAAATGGTGCTGGAAATAATGTAGGAGGTGAAAATGGTGGTGGTGGTGGTGGTAATACTACAGCGGGAGGTAGTGCTGATTCAACTGCACTAGTTTCAAGAACTGGCGGAGCTGGATTCACCAGTAGTATATCAGGAACTAGTGTAACATATGGTGCTGGCGGAACAGGAGGCATAGTTAATACTTCTTCCAATGGTTCGTCCGCATCCAATAATACAGGAAATGGCGGTGGTGGCGCAACAAGTATTAGTTTTGATTCTAAATCAGGAGGCAAGGGTGGTTCAGGCATTGTTATACTTAAATATTACATCTAATAATTTCTAATAAAAACAATTATCATCAATAGTCAACTATCCATTTACAATGATTTTACAGATGAAAAAAATATCAGTCAATAGGTTACATTACAAATATGAATCCTTCTGGATATAATATTTCTTTTAATTTTTCCATATTCATATTTGGTTTATTATTATCAATATCAACATCATTATACGAATAATGTTCTAACTGGAACATCTGGTACGTTTTTAATAATTTTCCATAATCTTTTATATATTTTGTATTTTTAATTAACCATACATAATATGTCAATGGCGAGGTGACACTTTTATCAAGGGTGCATTTTTCCAAATATTTTATATATTCATAATACCAACGGATACTTTCATATAACGATGTTTCCATATTTAAATTATAATCAGTTCCAGACAAAACCATGATTTCACAAAATAACCGTCTCGATAATTTCAAATCATTCAATATTTTGACACAATCATACATAACAATCGTATGATTTAATAAACTAATATGTCGAACTATAATTTTACAATCATATAAGAACATATCCATATCATCGCTTATACAACCATCGGCTATATTTTGTTTTATTAGATGAGCGCAATATTGGTCGGCTTCACCTGGTGATACATAATATACAACTCCATACGATTGTAATAATTCTTTTACTTTTTTGATATCTTCATCTTTGATCGTGATGAACTGTTTTTTCAAAACGTCCATACTTGCTAATAAATCCTGTTTTTTTTCTTCATTCGCTTCATTTTCTAACTGTTTTTGCATTTCCATATATTTTTGTTCCGCATCTAATTTATCCATTCTACGTTTTATTAATATTTCTTTTTTTTCAGCGGGTGGTTTACCATCAAATATAAATATTGGTTCAATTTCGTAATGTTTCAATATAGATATAAATAAATACATATGTTCCATAAGTGCATTTTCGCCTTTAAATTTATACATATAAATACTTGCATCTATAACAAATCTTTTATTTTTCAACGCACTTAAATGACATTTTTTTATAGATTTTTTACTACAATTATCCATGAGAAACCGATTGAGAAATTTGATTCCCATGGTATAATTAGATTGGTTTAGTGTCGGTCTTTGAATATCCCTAATTATACATTTTCAAATTCAATTTTTTATCTATGATTATAATAACCAGTATGTCAAAAAAATATACCAACGTTCTTGATTTATTACAAAATTTCAAAATAAATAAACAACCGTTTGATTCTAAAAGCAAAGCCGTTATAACAGAATTATTTATATTATTTTCACAAGGCGAAAGAAAATATGAAAAGATAGAAAGCAAATTAAAGCCCCTAATTTCAGATACGTTTACCATAAGCAACGAATTTAACTATATGTCTCCTGAAATTCAAAATGAAATCAAACATATGAAAGGAGTGGAATATAAATATGATTTCACAATTGATTCGAATACGTTTTCGATATTTTTGTATACGAATACTATGGATGAGACCACTATAAAAAAATATATAAAATGGATATATATTTGGTTATATATAGCAAAAACATATGCCAAATCAAATTGTTCTTCTGAATTAAAAATTCATTTGTATTTAACCAAATTTAAAAAAATATTACCTATGAATGGAGAAATTATAGGACAAGAGCATGCCAATACTGGATATACAATGTCTTGTAAACAAAATAATGAAATCAATATATTTAGAGAAGAAGAATGGTTCAAAGTTCTCATTCATGAATCATTCCATGCTTTTGGATTGGATTTTTCCGAATTGGATAATACACCACATGATGGTTCAAATGAAATACTCAAACTGTTTAAGGTATCATCCGACGTTAATTTATTTGAAACTTATTGTGAAATGTGGGCTGAATTATTAAATGTCATGTTTATAGTATATTTTAATTCCAGTAGTGATTTTTATAAAAATATAGATAGTTTAATTCATCAAGTTGAGAACCGAATACATAATGAAAGGTTATATTCTTTATTTCAATGCGCCAAAGTTCTCTATCATTACAAATTAGATTATAAAGAATTATATGAAAAATCGGATATCGCACAAAATAAACGAGAACGTAAATATAAAGAAGATACAAATGTTCTCTCTTATTATATTATTAAATCTATACTGATGTTTTATATAAATGACTATATCCATTGGTGTTTTGATAATAATAAAACATATACAGAATTATTTACATTACAAATGAAACATACACCGGATAATATAAAAAAGTATTGTAAATTTATCGAGGACCATTATAACACCACAGAATACACAAGTTCTCTACTTTTGTTTGAAAATTGGTTTCATAATTCAAAAAATGCAAATAAAATAATCCCTGAATTATATAATACATTACGTATGACTATAACCAATGCGTAAAAAAAGGCTTGCACCCTTTTTTATTTTTATTTTTATTTTTTATGATTTTTATAATTTTTATATTCATTTTATACTGCGGTTGGTTCGCCTGCATATTCAAGGCCAATATCTAAATCCTTCATGGTTAATGGTTCCATGATCTCATCTTTAGTTTCTTCTGATAATTGTAATAATGAAGTTAATATACGTATTTTTTCTTCCATCGCTTCCATTTTTATTTTTTGTTCTTCTATTAAATTTTCCATGAATTTATTACTGGCAATTAATTGATGTATATTCAATTCTGGAACTTTTACTTCTGGTATTGGTGTTTTATTAATTCTCACCGCGAAATAACGTTGTAATGCTACATTATTAATCGAACGAATATTAATATATTGACTTCTATTTGGTCGCCAATATCCATTCAAACGGATTTCAGATTCTTCTTTTAAATCATATAACATATTTTCAGCAGTTTCATACCAGATATCAAAATGTACGAATGCTGAAATATTTGTGCCGTTATTTGGTAATTTTTTTTCTACATAATCAATGCGATTTACTTTACCTAATTGTACTTTTTCTTCAAAATATTTTTTTAAACTGGCTTCGTCAAATAAATGTTCTCCATCTAATGACATGTCCTTTGGTAATACCGGAATGTATAAACTTTTAAATTGTACGTTTAATTTAATTAATGGCGCTGGTGCTGATAGAAATTCCATTGTTCTTGTTTTAGAGAGTTGTTTGAGATTGTTTGGTTGTTTGATTGCCTATAAAATATTTAGAAAAAAGTAATTCAATTTTATCCAGGGAACCTACGGTTCCCTCGGACGCTCCCTCCCTTTGTATGGAACCCAAGGGTAGGGATTCTACCCCTACGACCCCTTCCTTTTTCCAGGGACCATTCCCTTTTATAATTATAATTTTGAAAACATGAAATATATTTAGGAAAATATAAGGATTTTCTGGAAAAGGAAGGGGTCGTAGGGGAAACCTTGGTTTCCCTACTGGAAATATTATATAATATTACATTATAAATATGTCTAGTCAATTAAAAACTACTAACTACGAAATTATCACTGCCGCAGTTCATGAAATATTATCTTCTGGTAAATACTCACACGCCATTATAGATGTTTTTACAAATAGTTCAAAAACAATTTTTGCAGTAGATTCGAATGGTGTACCCGTGGATGATAGAAGAGTTCAAACTATTTCACAAACATTAGCATATATAGATGATAATGGTAATACGGTTAACCCTACTGTAACATTAGAATTTACTGATGGAACTAGTTTCACTTCAGATGACGTTTTAGACAAATTTTGGTATAATGTAACCGGAGTACCTATTGTATTAAAAACATTTTAATTCTACATAGGATTGCATGATAAATATATTTATACCTTTGATAAATATATTTTTATTCTTTTGATTTATCACCGTCAGCAATTGCCAATCGAACCTTCATCAATAAATCATCTATTTTAGGCGTATCGCCTCGTTTGAATTGCATTAATTTCGCATTTCTCGTTTCCATCAATACTTTTTTCAAATCCAAATTTTGAGTAAATTTAGCTACCAACGCTCGCTTACGCTCTTCTATGTATCTTGGATTCACTCCTACTTCAAAAAAATCCGCATCTATTTTTACATGGTCTGGAACTTTTTGTTTAGATTTTAATTTATTACTTTTCTTTGCTGCCTGTTTTGCCATAGCAACGTCTTTGCTAATATCCGTTTCACTATCTAATGAAAAAGTAGCATAAATATCTGGATAGCCTTTTTTATATTGACATCCTAAAAAATAATGTTCTACGGACGCCCAGCGTTTTCCGTCTATCTTAAATGGTGCTATCCAATCATCATCTAGTTTCTTACGCCAATCTTCACATACTTTATCTTTATTCAATGTATTAAAATCCATAAATCTATTTTTATTTATTTTTTCACCAGATCCTTTCCCTGCTTTTGCATTGGCTGATTTGGAATAAAACATAAATATGGTTTCGGGATCATACATTTGTATATCTTCATTTTCATCATCCATTGGCGCTCCTTCATCCGGAGACAACCCCAATTTCGTTTTCAAATTACGAAAATCTTTTATTAAATAATATGGACCAGCATTTTTCTCCATACATTTATTTATAATCAATGCTTTTATATCATATGGTATTTCGGGATATTTCAATATATGTTTTTCTTTATAACTAATTAACTGATAATGATTACCAAGATGACTGACTATAATATAATATTCAGGTGAATAATTATCTATATTTGCAATATCATCATTTAATTGTCCGCATTGTAAAACCGAATCCAAATCGCCATTTTTATATGCTTCCTCGGATAAAATAATACATTTCATATTTAATTTTTTTTCCAAAGTAGAAATCGCCCAAGTATCCGCCCAAAAATCTCTTTTCATTATTGCACCTTTGAATTTTTCATAACTATCAACTCCTTCCATAAAGTCAAATTCAGAAATCATCTCTTTGGTATCCTCCTTTTGTATTTTAAATTTATTATATTGTTCTACTATATTTTTTGCTTCTTTTAAAAGAGAATTTGACTCTTCTTTATCCGATGTTTTTTCACTACGTTTTTTCAATTCCGCTATTATTTTTTTCGCATCTTTCATTTCTTTTTCTTTTGCTTGGATTTCACCTAAAAAATTCACATACAAGGTACGATATTGCTGGTATGTTTCATCTGTTACTTCATCTGCTAACACCGATCTTAATTTTTCGGTAGTTGTTTTATGTCCTATTTGAGCGTATGCTTCTACCAAAGTATGGAAAAAACAATCCCCGTCACCAGGTACATCCAATAAATCATAATGGTCGTTCTTCATAAATTGTTGTATCCAACTATTTCGTGCATTTTCTACATAATCACGTTTCATTTTATCACTATCTTCTTCTGTTTCTTCTGATAATAGTTTTGTCTTGTTTATGCTATCATCTACCATAAATACACCATTTTTTAATTGTTCTTTGATTTGTTCGTTTTCCTTTGATTTTTTATTTTCTGGTATCTTAAAACGGGTAGCGTCATCATCGGATTCGTCTTCATGTGTTTCATTGTCTGGTTCATCCAAGTGTTCGGATTCTTCCTTTTTTTCAATAACTTCTACCTCTTCATCTACCTCTTCTAAATGTTGGTGACTTTCTTTATAACTATTTATTTTCTTAATAATATATTCCTCATTATCAAACAATAATATATTTCCTTTGGATAAATCTATATCATTATCCTCATCTAATATACTTATTAAATTATTACTTTCTATTTCAAATACGCCGATTCTTGCCACTGGTGAACCACCTAATAATAAATAAATCGTATAATAAATAATTCCATGTTCTGAATAGGTATATTTTTCTCTACCTAATACGATTTCAATATCATTGTTATATAATTCTATCTCATAGACGGATGAAGCATAACCGATATCCCCTTCATCTATGCTTTTTGTTTCATTATATATAACTTTATCTGGATTGATCTTCGATTTCACCATTATATATAATGTAGTATTTTATTTTTTATTTTATTTTTACAAACATATTATTTATTCAACTTATCCACCATATCCATGTATTTGAATATTGCTCTACTTGACAAACTCTGTCTATCTTTGGCTTTTAATTTGGAACATTCGGTCACATTCGTTAAAATTACATTCCAATTTTCCAAACTACTACATTCTGTTTTTATATTCGGAATAATGATAAATAAATTTTCAGTTATTTCTTCTACCTCATTCAATCGGTTTGGTTCATCTATGTATTTTGTTATCAACCCCTGTAAATATAAAATAATATCCAACAATAATTCGGTTGTTATAATTTGTTTTTTCATTAAATTTACCAGGAATGCAGAAAGAGCCTTGCGTTTATCATTCGATTTATTATAATTACAAAATTTATCATAATCCGTATTCGGATCTACATATACTATTTCTTTCACATTTTCCTTATATTGAACTAAAAATTCTTCTATGATTAAATTAAATTCAGGGAATTTATCACCCAATTCTTTATATAAATCCGCATATAATTCCGAAAAAAACTTATTATTACTTGCTATATCAAATATCGCCTTCACAATGGTCTTCATATCTTCTATCTTATTCTCATTATCCAATAATATATTATTAATGTTCTCAATAATTGTTTCTAATTGACTTTTATAATTTTTGGTAGATATTTTATTTAAACATACTCTAATATCATTTATAGATTTCTCTATTCCTTCTTTTTTGTCTATGACGGTGGCTTTAAATGGTACCGGATTTCTAACCGCTTCCCAATCTTCATCGGTTACTTGTTTTGTATGTGATCTGCCAGATTTTTTATTTTGATAATGAGTGCCTGATTTTTTCACTGGTTTTTCATAGGTTGCTGCTACTTCAGTTTGAGTAGAACCTATATATGATTGCACTTCCTCTTTCAATTTAAGAATAATATTATTTACATCGTTTGGTAAGATATAATCAAATTTACCAAACATAATGGCATTAAACTCAGTTAAGGTGTATTGTGGCATAATGTATAATTATTATAATTATATATCATCATAAATTTATGTTCTTTTACAAAAATAATATTTATTTCATGTTCTCAAATTCGTTTATAATTTTGACAAAATATATTTGAAATTTATATTACCATGTTATTTAATTGTATTTCTTTTCCATTAGAATTGAATGCTCCACCAAAAAAGAAACCTTCATTGAATAAAGAGAACCTGGTGAAACAGTTTAAATTACCAATTCAATATTTAGAAGATAAATACGAGGTTTCTGATATAGTATCTACTGATTTGGAATTAGATTCATGTGAAAATGAAAAACAAAAATCCATGTATCATTATTTATTTAAACCACAGCACCCATTCGCCGAGAAAATGATTCCCGAATGGAAGAAATACTATACCACCAATATTGAATATTTAAATGATACCAAATACCTTTTAGAAAATATGAGAACTTTTAAAGAAAAACAATCCGAAAATCCCTATGCATTGGATTGTGCCAAGATTTCCGAAATTTGGGGTGAAATGAAACATAATGGTGATTTTTTGAATAAATATAATTATATTGATTGGGATATACTCAAAGAATTCAACAAATCCACGTCATTACTACAAATCATTTCATTTTTGAATATCGCATCTCCGATTATTAGTTTCATTTTACCCTTCTTTTTATTACTCATTCCATTTATTATTTTAAAAGTACAAGGCATTCCTATTACGTTCTCTATGTATTTAGAAGTATTAAAAGATATTGCCCGTCACCATTTTATTGGTAAAGCACTGGCTATGGGATTTACCAATATGACATTTGACAAATTTATTTATTTGGTATGTATTTTCGGATTTTATTTATTACAGATATATCAAAATGTCACTGCATGTTACCGAATGTATCATAATATAAACCGTGTAAATGACTATTTGTTTGAAATACGTAACTTTATAAAATATTCAGTTCATAACATGGATACATTTTTAACAATCAATGCCAATTGTAAAAGTTACTCTGAATTTCATAAAGATATTTTACGACATAGAGAACAACTGATGGAATTTTATAATTTAATTATACATATCAAACCATTTTCGCTTACCTTTGATAAATTTACCGAATTGGGCTATTTATTAAAATGTTTCTATGAATTACATTCCAATGAAGTATATGAAGATTCACTCGTATTTGCTTTTGGTTTTGAAGGTTATACGAATAATTTATTAGGTGTATTTGAGAACCTGGAAAATAAAATCGTCTCTTATGCGGATTTTGATGAGAACAACCATAAATGTAAATTCACACAACAATATTATCCTCCATTAATGGATGAGAACCCAGTGAAGAACGATTGTAATTTTGATAAAAACATGATTATTTCCTCTCCAAATGCCGGTGGAAAAACCACTATGATTAAAACCACTACAATCAATGTCATTTTTACCCAACAATTGGGTTGTGGATTTTATGCGGCATGTGTTCTCAAACCATATACCCATATTCATTCTTATTTGAATATTCCTGATACTTCTGGTCGTGATTCATTGTTCCAAGCCGAATCTCGTAGATGTAAAGAAATTATTGATATTATTAATGGAACGAATATCGATAACACCCGACATTTCTGTATATTTGATGAATTGTATTCTGGTACAAATCCAAAAGAAGCAACCAAATCGGCTTATGCTTTCTTATTATATTTATCCAAATTCAAAAATGTGAATTTCATGTTGACGACTCATTATGTGGATATTTGTAAGAAATTTAAAAAATCGGAATGTATACAGAATTATAAAATGTTAGTTGAGAACCGGGAAAATGGTTCATTGAAATATACGTACAAAATGAAAAAGGGTATATCTAAGATCCAAGGTGCGATTAAAATTTTAGAACAAATGAATTATCCAGATGAAATAATAGATAGTGTAAAATGTTTTCGTAAATAACATAAACAATAAATTGTAAAAAATATATCCATGTTTTTACAATTTGTCAAATCCGCATTTTTCGTATTATCTATATTCGGGTCCTCTATTTTTACTGCATATAACCTATGTAAAATAAAAAAAATACACTTTATCAATCCTGAACTTATAAAAAATAAATCCAAATTCGGCGAATATATGATTACCATTGGTAAAACAATTTTTCCAGTATTTACGACAACCACATGTATCAATATTTATTTTATGGAGCGATTTGATACGAATAAACATTCTTTTTTACAGACTCTATTAAATTGTGCGGCGTATTCAATAATTGCCGAAATGTCCTACTACGTCTATCACCATGCAATACATCATAAATATGTGTATAAACAAATTCATTCCAAACATCATGAAAATGTAGTGGTTTATCCATTAGATTCCCTATATTTTACCAGCGTTGATGTGATTTGTTATATTTCATGTTTACATTCTCCGCTATTATTTATAAAAATGGATTGGTTTGAATATTTTATCGCCGTTTATTTTTATGTAACTATGGGGTTCTTATCTCATTCTACTATCTGTTATCATCATCACGTGCTCCATCATAAATTATTTAAATGTAATTATTGTTTAGTGTTTCCATTTTTTGATATTCTATTTCAAACACTACGAATGAAATAAATTGGGAGATTTATTTCTCAAATATCATAATTCGTTCGGCCGCTTCTTTATGTTTGGTTACATGAACGTCCTTATTATACATAGGTTGTTGTGATTTCATAGTAAAATATTTCTTGGTAATCTTATTCATATCTTTTAATAAATCATAACTATCGCCCGTATTTTGAGAACCATAACCAGATAAAATATAACACATTTTACCTTTTGGAGCGAGAACATAATGACATAATTGAATGGTGGCTTCCCAATATTTTTCCAACCATTCCTCATAGGTTTTATATTTTTCCGTACTTTGGTGCGCGCTATCATAGAGTTCTAATTCATAATAAGGTGGACTGAAAAAAACGACATCAAAATAGGATTTGTATTTATTTTGAAATATTGCTGATTTGATTAAATCTTCGGATGGTTTACAATATATGGTAGTCTTTTTCTTTGGATAATAGGTTTTGGCAAATTCAGCGGTTTTCTTACATACATCCGGGATGACATCCGTTCCTACATATTCAGTTACCATTGGACATTCCAAAAATCCATAACAATAGGAAGACCAACCCAATGTAGGTGTAAATATTTTACTACCTTTTAATACGGAATGATTCAATGAATATACTAAATATGGGTTCATGATAGATGCTCTAAAAAAATAAGAGGAGAACACACTACCTATACGACCTTTTTGTATATAATGAATCGCGCTAGGGGTTAATAGTTTATAATCAATAATGGAATTCAAGTATAAATCGTCCAGCATATTCAAAAAAGTGGCTACATTATCAATTCCCGATGCGGTATTTTTCAAAATATGTTGATAGT
>Ga0078894_10000763_pt1 | contig 22945 bp, 26 predicted proteins | sample LauGreSu1BDMLBSD_2_FD_67506 | JGI IMG/M metagenome (GOLD analysis project Ga0078894, IMG submission 67506) | Freshwater lake microbial communities from Lake Michigan, USA - Su13.BD.MLB.SD (version 4) (version 4) | ecosystem: Environmental > Aquatic > Freshwater > Lake | place: Lake Michigan... | reverse complement strand
CCTTGTATTTGACTTGGAATCGGACGGACTACTAAATGATGTTACCTGTGTCCACTGTCTGGGCATCTATGATCTCGACACTAAGCAAACGCTTGTCTTCAATGATGAAGGTAGTGAGCAACCTGTCTCGAAAGGTATCCAACTACTTGAGGATGCCAATGTCCTTATTGGTCACAACATTGTCGGTTATGATTTGCCTGTTATCCGTAAACTCTATGCTTGGTTTACCCCCAACGCTAGGGTTATTGATACTCTGGTTCTCAGCCGCATTTATCACGCTGACATGCTAAAGACCGATCAGAAGCGTAAGTGGAATAACATGCCACCTAAGCTTTTAGGTCGTCACTCACTTGAATCATATGGATACCGCCTTGGTGTTTACAAGGGTGAGTTTGGCAAGGACACCGACTGGAAGCACTGGTCACAAGAGATGCAGGACTACTGCATACAAGACGTAAAAGTAACACAGAAGTTATGGCAACATTTCCACCCATACCTGACTTCATCCAACTAGAACATGATGTCGCAACAATCCTCACCAACCAAGAGTTACATGGATGGTACTTTAACGAAGATGCTGCACGGGAACTTGCACAAGCTCTCTATTCCGAGCTTGATGGCCTTAATCGTGTACTACGGAAGCGGTACCCTTACGTTGCAGGACGCGAATTTACTCCGAAAAGATCTAACAGAACCACAGGTTATGTAGGTGGCGCTACTGTAACCAAACTCAAGGAGTTCAGTCCAACTAGTCGTGATCACATTGCATGGGTCATGAAGAACCTACACGGCTGGGTACCTGATAAAGAGACAGCAAGTGGCAAGACTGCCATTGATGAGACTGTTCTCAAAGATATCGGTACAGAGGAGGCACTGCAGTTCTTCCGTTGCCTTGAGTTAACTAAGCAGCTTGGCATGTTGTCTGAGGGCAAGAATGCTTGGCTGAAGCTGACCAAAGGTGACCGTATCCACCACCACTGTTCGGTTGCTACGAACACCCACAGGTGTGCACACCGTAATCCTAACCTTGCACAGGTCCCGAGTGATCTTAACTTTAGGAAGTTGTTCACAGCTAGCCCTGGTATGGTCATGGTTGGTGCTGACCTAGCAGGTATAGAGCTTAGAATGCTAGCGCACTATTTGGCTCGATATGATGGAGGCAGGTACGGAGACGTACTTCTCAACGGTGACATACACCAAGAGAATGCGGACAAGATAGGCATATCACGCCGACTTGTCAAGACTGTAACATACGCCTTTCTCTACGGAGCTGGCGACCAGAAGATAGGACTTAGTTATGACCAAAGCCTTTCCCCGAACAAGGCAAAAGAAAAGGGGGCCGAAATACGAAGTGCTTATGTTGCTGCCATTGACGGCTTGGATAGTCTTCTTACCGCTGTTCGTCAAGCAGGTGAGCGAGGCTTTATCAAGTCCATAGATGGTAGAAAGATCGCAGTAGATAGTCCACACAAGGCACTCAACTATTTGCTCCAATCAGGTGCAGGTGTAGTTGCTAAGCGGTGGATGGTTATCGCTAACAATACTTTCTTCCATAATCACACTCATCAACTTGCATTTATCCATGACGAGTTGCAATGGGAAACCACACCAGATGCTGCTGAGATTCTCAAGCTTCACCTGGAAGAGTCAGCTATAGCTGCTGGCCAATACTACAACCTCCGTATCCCTATCGCTGCCGAAGGGAAGATCGGATCCACCTGGGCAGATGTACACTAATTATGGCCACCAAATCAAAGACTGCACTGGGACGTGTAGAGTTCAAGTCCCGTGCTAAATACAAGCGTACCCGCCAAGGTAACGGTACTCGATCACTCCCATCTCATGGACGTAAGCTTCGTCGAGGTCAAGGTAAGTGAGCCTACTCATTGATGCTGACTTCATCGTTTATAAATGTTGTGCTGGAGCCGAAACAGAGATTGACTTTGGAGAAGACCTCATCGTTGTTACCTCCAACTTCAAAGAAGCATACGAATATGTCGAGCGAGAGTTATATAACATCGCAACAGACCTTGGATGCTTCGATGACTCTATTCTGTTTTTCTCTGATTCTGTTAACTTTCGTAAATCTATTGATCCAGCGTATAAGGGACATCGAAATCGAAAGAAGCCGTGCGGCTACAAAAGGGTCATCAACAAACTCAAAGAGGAGTACCCCGTTGTTGTGATGCCTACGCTAGAGGCTGATGATGCCCTAGGTATCTACGCCACTAAAGAGCCAGGACACATCCTTTGCAGCCCCGACAAGGACATGCGACAGATCCCTGGGCAGCTCTATGACCTTACCGATGGAGTGGTTACTGTAGAGCCTGAGGAGGGCCGTAGGTGGCACCTCATCCAAACACTTGCTGGTGACCAAACAGATGGTTATGCTGGTGTACCTGGTATTGGTATCAAGCGTGCTGTTGCTCTATTCGATAAGGAGGGCTACACCTGGGATACAGTAGTCAAAGCATTCGCTGAGAAGGATCTTGGAGAAGATGTAGCTCTCATGAATGCCAGACTTGCTAAGATTCTACAATGTGATGACTATGATTTCACCAATCAAGAACCAAGATTTTGGACTCCCAGCTCCAGTGTTGGAGTTGACGATGGAGCAGCAGTTCAAACTCAAACAGATTGAGAATGCACTGCGTGATAAAGACACTAAGCTAGAAGATGTAATTACTATCTTCATGGCTCTTCAACGCCAAAACTTTACTCTCTGCAACACAGTATCCAACCTAGTTAAGAAATGGCCAACTCAAATACCACAGGTCCCAGTTACTACAAGCGAGGAAATGTTGAAGTTTGGGACTTCATCAGAGACCAAGGGCTGAACTATCACCTTGGTAATGCAGTTAAATATATCTGCCGTGCTGGCTTCAAAGACAGCCGAGTAGAAGATCTTAAAAAAGCAATCCACTATCTTCAAAATGAGCTTGAAAGTATCACCACAACAGCAAGCAAAGGAGTTCCGGGCTGGTTTCCAAGTAACGAACAGTACGAGTCCAGCTTCACGGACTATGCAGCGGACTTTGATCGTTGAGGAGTTTAAGGAATTCCTTGATGCAGAGAACCAGTTGCTTCTGGGGTTCGTAGTAAACGCTACCGATGCCCTTAAAGAGCTAGCTGATCTTGTCTATGTCTGCTATCAGTACGCAGAGAACCTAGGATGGGATCTCGATGAAGCACTCTACCGTGTCCACCAAAGCAATATGAGTAAGCTTGGTGAAGACGGTAAGCCTATCTACCGAGAGGATGGTAAAGTCCTCAAGGGTCCTAACTATCAACCACCAAACCTTAGTGATCTTGTCTAGTATGTCCACTGATCTTATTGCCCGTACTGGGCGTGTTCAATCTTGGATCGATGATCCTACCTCACGACTCCCTGTGTCGTGTACAGTATTTGTAGTAGAGGACACCATGGAGGGTCCTAATGGAATCGAAGCCTCTTGGCGATTTGTTTCGCACGCTCTACGCTATGGAGCGGGAGTTGCAGTCCATCTATCTAAACTGCGGGGACGAGGAGAGGAAAATAGTAAGGGCTTGGTTGCATCAGGTCCCGTATCTTTTGCCAAGATCTACTCGACCTTGAATGAAATCCTCCGTCGTGGAGGTGTATATAAGAATGGCGCTGTCGTTTGTCATTTGGATCTCAATCATCCAGATGTCCTTGAGTTTATTAACGTTAGTCGGGCTGATCTACCTTGGGTTAAGCGTTGCGTCAACATTAACCAACATTGGTGGGGTGATGCGACCCAAGAAGTTAAGGACGCCCTCCTTGAAGGAATCAAAAAGGGTGACATCTGGCTCAACAAAACAAAGGTAGACAAGAATGGGAATCGAATCAGGGGTAACGTATGCTTGGAGGTTTACCTGCCCTCACGCGGAACCTGTCTATTGCAACATGTTAACCTCGGCGGATGTGAACTCAATGACATTCAGGGTGCATTTGTCAACGGAATGTCCGAGTTGTGCTCACTCCACGGCAAAACAAACGTTGGAGAAAGCGGAGAGTACCTCCCTTCAGAGACTGATCGCCAAGTCGGTCTCGGACTCCTTGGGTTGGCAAACATGCTTAAGCAGCATGGCGTAACTTACAAGCAATTTGGTGAGGCCCTCAAGGATATCAATGATGGACAGATGGCACAGACACCTGCCCATATCCTTGCAGCTGAGATCAACGCTGGTGTTACTGCAGCAGCACATACCGCTCGTATCAACAAGATGGATCGAGCGTTTGCTATTGCACCTACAGCGTCCTGTAGCTACCGTTATAAGGACTTAGGTGGGTACACTACCTGCCCTGAGATTGCACCTCCTATTGCCCGTCAGGTAGACCGTGATAGCGGCACCTTTGGCGTCCAGAGCTTCGACTATGGTGATGTAGAGATCGCCTCTGAAGTTGGCTGGGAGAACTACAAACGAGTTGCGGATGGTATTGTCCGACTGCTCGATTCTACGGGACTTCTTCATGGATACTCATTTAATAGCTGGTCTGATGTGATCACCTATGATGAGGCATTTATTGAGGAGTGGCTGGATAGCCCCCAAACATCTCTTTACTATTCACTCCAAGTGATGGGAGACGTTCAGGATAAATCCAGCGCATATGCAGCACTGGATGAAGCTGAAGTCGATGATTACCTGGAGTCTATTCTTAACTCAGCTCCTGATTGTAATTGCGGCGAATGAACCCTTATCAAAAACTACAAAATCGTAAGCGTACCTGGACTCCTGTTCAAACCACTGCTGGAACCGTTCGTGATGGCTCACAAGAAACTATCTACCGTGCGCTCGCTATGCGACACATGGAACTACCTGTGGGTGAGTTCATCAGAGATGCCATTACCACTGACGTTCCAGTTCTGGCGAGGGACCTACTCCAATCAAATATCAAAGACGAAGAAAACCACGATCTGGCTCTCAGTTACATTGCCAACGCGATTGGCACTGATGCTGAAGCTGAAGCAGAAGTCCTCCGACTTAGAACTGCTTGGGAGGCGCATCCTGATCACACAATCCTCAAAGCACTGGTGGCCGAGCGTGCAATTTTCTTCGTTCTACTCCCGTTCTTTAGATTTAATGGTGACGCTGGTCTTCGTACAGTAAGTGCAGACATCAGCCGAGATGAGCAAGTCCACGTAGCGGCTAATAGCCTTGTGTGTAAGGAGATGGGGTTGGAGATCAGTCCCTCCCTTGACAAGCTTCGTAAGGCAACCATTAACTGGGTTATGTCACCTCTCAAGGCGTCTACCAATAAATATTTGGACAAAAAATTTTGGCTGGATGCTAGTGATCGCTTGATGTATGAGGGTAAAGCACCAGAGCTTTCTGATACAAAGCGAGCACGTATGCCAGCGTTCTTTGAACATGCGAACCCCAATTTACCCCAGTATGCTTGAGACGCAAGGTCTCCAGCTTACCTCTCTTGTGCAACAACTAGAAGAGAACTTTCCACCACTTAATCCCCACCCGGATGATTCACACTCATTAATTATGTACCGCTCTGGCCAACGTTCAGTGGTCGAGTGGATTCAACACCAACTCAACGAAGAGAACAATGGCTAAAAAGGCTAACAATCAAACAGCGACAAACAAACAGAGGATTACAACTAACGCCGCTGCAGGTCAAACTCAATACGAAGCTAATCGTGCAGCTAACGCTGCCGCTATTGCCGCTGGTGGTGTAGGAGGAACAAAAGGTTCTAGTATGCCATCTAATTATAAGTATACTGGACCCACAAACAATAGACAGGGTTTAGGTCAAGTCCTTAGGATTGCAGGTGCTGGTGACGGTATTGGTCGCAGGGATCTTAATAGTATACTTGAAGTAGGTAATAAAAATGTGTCAGGTGGACAAGTAGTCCAACGGCTTGATAAAATCAACGCTAGATTGGCAGAGAATGGCCTGGCAGGTATTAGGCTTAACTCTGGTGCCGCTAACATGCTAATCAAAGAAGCAGGACCAGCTTATGGTGGTATGTACGGACTTACTCAGAAACCTATGTTTGGAACTGGCCGCCTTGGTAGAGATCTAGAGAGTCGGCGTGGTACTCGTGCAACCATGAGTGATTACGGAGAAACTGCTGGTACTGAACCTAGGTTTATGATGGGTGGTACACAGCTTCGTCCTGGTGGCCGTGAGACTGTCCGTGGTTTTGGTAAACAGTATCAAGGTATGATGCCTGCTAGCACTACAGGTGCAGGAGCAACCGGTGGTGAAGCTGCAACAACTACGGCTGCTGCTACTACTGCTGCGCCTATTCCCACTCTTGAAGAGGAATCGCCAGCTTCTATTACAGCACCCATGTCTCCATTCCAAACAGCTCTTTCTAATTGGGCTCAAGGCTTCAGGAGTAAGAAGAGCAGCCGTCAGCAAGCGGGTCGTGGCGCACAGGGTTATGGTTCACAGATCGTAAAACCACCAAAAACTAACACACTTGGAATGTGATTGAATGTCAGCTAAAACAAGATACGATCATCTAAGTAAGTATCGTTCCACATTTCTCGACACGGCTGTACAGTGCTCTCAGTTGACACTACCTACTCTTATCCAACAGGATGATGATGTGGGTAGATCAACGAACCTTAGATTGATTACACCATGGCAAAGCGTTGGTGCTAAGGGAGTAGTAACACTAGCATCTAAGTTGATGCTGGCTCTACTACCTCCTCAAACCAGCTTCTTTAAGCTACAGATCGATGATTCAAAGATCGGTGTAGATCTTCCTCCAGAGGCACGATCAGACCTTGATATCTCATTCGCTAAGATGGAAAGGTCTGTCATGGAAATCATTGCAGCATCTAGTGATCGCGTTACCGTACACCAAGCTCTTAAACACTTGGTTGTTGGTGGTAATGCGTTGATCTACATGGGTCCTAAAGGACTAAAGCTGTATCCATTGAACAGGTATGTCGTAGATAGAGATGGTAACGGTGACATCTTAGAGATCGTCACACGTGAACGTATCAGTCGTAAACTTCTAGCACCTATCCTCACTGCTGCTCTTCCTGTTAATTCCCCTGGAGAAGATGGGGCTGACAACGAGGAAGATGTAGATGTTTATACACATGTCAAACGAGACAACAATCGTCTTGTATGGCATCAGGAAGTCTTTGATAAGATCATTCCTGGCTCTCAGGGTAAGGCACCATTGGATGCTAACCCTTGGTTAGTCCTTAGGTTTAACGTTGTAGACGGTGAAGCCTTTGGACGTGGTAGAGTGGAGGAGTTTCTTGGTGATCTCCGTTCACTTGAAGCTCTTATGCAAGCTCTCGTAGAGGGCTCTGCAGTGGCCGCTAAGGTGGTCTTTACCGTATCCCCGTCTAGTACTACTAAGCCGCAGACACTCTCTGCTGCGGGGAACGGAGCCATCATTCAGGGGCGTCCCGATGATATCAGTGTAGTGCAGGTTGGTAAGACAGCCGACTTCAAGACTGCTATGGAGATGGCTAGTGTACTAGAGCGTAGGTTGAGTGAAGCATTCCTTATCCTCAACGTACGTAACAGTGAACGCACTACAGCTGAAGAAGTACGTATGACTCAGATGGAACTGGAGCAACAACTAGGTGGCCTATTCTCGCTGCTGACTGTTGAGTTCCTAGTGCCTTACCTGAACCGTAAACTAGCTGTACTTCAGAAGACACAAGAGATCCCACGTATCCCTAAGGATCTTGTACGTCCTACGATTGTTGCTGGTATCAATGCACTTGGTAGAGGACAGGATCGAGAGTCACTGACTCAGTTCTTTACTGTCATTGCACAGACACTTGGACCTGAAGCATTGGGTACATACCTCAATGTAGATGAGGCTGTGAAGCGTCTTGCTGCTGCTCAAGGTATTGATGTACTGAACCTGGTTAAGTCCATGAGTCAGGTACAGCAGGAACAAGCACAGGTACAACAGCAAGCACAGGATATGGAGCTACTTAAGCAAGCACCTAACATGGCTAAAGCTCCACTAATGGATCCTTCTAAGAATCCACAACTATTGAATGGACCAAATGAACAAACAAACACCAACGAGATCCCAGAGATCGAGCAAGAAAGCAACATCCCCGGAGGAAGTCCCTTCGGTTGACACAGTTGATGATCAAACCAATCAAGAGAACGCTCCTTACATGAAGCGTACTAAGGTTGGTGAACCCACCATCGGTCGTTCCCCCGATTTTGTCAAGACAGTAGGTCTTGGAAATCTAACCGTTATCACAGCAAATGGCAAACGAAATTACACTTAATCCGTATGAACAAGCAGAGGGTGAGTTCTCTGCTGAAGAGCTTGATTCTCTGCAAGTTGGTGAACGTCTAGCTGAAGAAGAGCAACAGCTGTTGGCTGGTAAGTACAAGTCAGCAGAGGAGCTAGAACGTGGTTACCTTGAGCTACAGAAACGCCTTAGTGGCAAGGAAGAGCCTGAGGCAGAGGCACAAACAGAAGAGCCGCAACAAGAAGAAGAGTCTACTGAGGAGGAGGTGGATCTCTATGATACTATCATGGAGTCCTACCGTACTGGTGAATGGGATCCTGAGATTGTTAGTAAAGTCGAGGGTATGAGCCCTGTTGATGTTGCTAACATGTTCCTTGAGAAAGGTGGAGCACAACAGCCACAGGTACCACAAGCTACATCAGATGATATTGCACAGATCCAACAAGCTGTTGGTGGTGAGGCTGAATACCAGAACATGATTCAATGGGCTGGTCAGAACCTATCTGAACAAGAGGTGGCTATGTATGATGCTGTTATGGATCGTGGTGATCCTCTTGCTATGTTCTTTGCTGCACAGGCATTGAATGCACGCTACCAAGATGCTGTAGGGTATGATGGTGAGATGCTTACTGGCAGTGCTCCACGCAATGCTGGTGATGCCTTCCGCTCTCAAGCTGAGTTGGTAGCAGCAATGAGTGACCCTCGCTATGACCGAGACCCTGCCTATCGTGCTGATGTAGCCGATAAGCTTGAACGATCCAACATTCAATTTTAATGAACGACACTAACATCTTCGCTAAAGAACCCACCATGTACACCGACGAATCCTACACTGTGCCTCATAATGAGCGTGCTGAACTCCTCAATGGTCGCCTTGCTATGCTTGGCTTCGTGGCTGCTATTGGCGCTTATATCGTAACCGGTCAAATCATTCCTGGAGTATTCTAATGGCCTGCGGAAGCAAAGGACACAAAGGTAATGGCGGAAAGAAAAAGTAACGTCAGCCTTAAGATTGGTGTGCACAAATCACGCACTGGTGGCTTGACAGCTGCCGGTCGTGCCAAATATAACAAGGCTACTGGCTCCAACCTAAAGGCTCCACAACCTGAAGGTGGTCCTCGCAAGCGTTCCTTCTGCGCTCGTATGTCTGGCGTAAAGGGACCAATGAAAGATGAGAAGGGTCGCCCTACTCGTAAAGCACTAGCCCTTCGTAAGTGGAAATGCTAAATGGCTAAACCTGGACTCTACGCAAACATCCATGCCAAGCGTATGCGTATCGCTAAAGGCAGTGATGAGAAGATGCGTAAACCTGGTGCTAAAGGAGCACCCACTGTAGCTCAATTCAAACGTGCTGCTAAAACTGCTAAAAAGAAGTAATTACCATGCCTAAAGTCGGAAACAAAGAGTATCCTTATACTCCTGCTGGTAAAGCAGCAGCTAAGAAGGCAGCCGCTAAAACCGGTAAGCCTGTTAAAATGAAGCCTTCAGCCAAGAAGGGTTACTAAGTATTGGTAGTTCTGCCTATACTGCGCGTGTATTGGCAGAATTGTAGGAGTAAACAATATTAAAGTTCCTTGCTTTATTATTATGCTACCTCTTCTAACTACTCTGTCAGTGATCACGAGTTGGTATGGTCCAGGCTTTGATGGCCGCCTTACTGCTAGTGGATCACGATACAATCAAAATGCCCTTACTGCAGCGCACAAGACACTACCCTTTGGAACTAGACTTCGTGTTTGTTTCAAGCGGTGTGCCGTTGTTCGGGTAAACGATCGAGGACCCTACTACTCTAATAGGTCTCTTGATCTCAGTAAAGGTGCGGCTGATGCTATCGGTCTCACTGCCTCTGGAGTTGGGCGAGTTAAAGTAACACGTCTTAATTAACTTCATGACTACTGCTATTGCAGCCCCCCAGTCCCGGACTAACATCTGGGACTCTTACTTGAACTGGGTAACCAGTACAAACAACCGTCTTTATATTGGTCACTTTGGAGTCCTCATGATTCCAACATTGTTGGCCGCTGCTACATGTTTTATCATTGCATTCATTGCGGCTCCCCCTGTCGATATTGATGGCATTCGAGAGCCCGTTGCTGGGAGTCTTCTTTATGGAAACAACATCATATCGGGAGCCGTCGTTCCGAGCAGCAATGCCATCGGACTACACTTCTACCCAATTTGGGAAGCTAATTCACTTGATGAATGGCTCTACAATGGGGGTCCGTTCCAACTTACAGTGTTCCACTTCCTCATTGGCATCTATGCTTACATGGGACGAGAGTGGGAACTTAGCTATCGATTAGGGATGAGGCCCTGGATCTTTGTCGCATACTCTGCCCCGGTGGCGGCTGCTACCGCTGTATTCCTTATCTATCCCTTTGGTCAAGGAAGCTTCTCTGATGCTATGCCTTTGGGTATCTCGGGAACCTTCAACTACATGCTTGTCTTCCAGGCTGAACATAACATCCTTATGCACCCCTTCCATATGCTTGGAGTGGCAGGTGTGTTTGGTGGGTCTTTATTTAGCGCGATGCACGGCAGCTTGGTTACGTCTAGTCTTGTTCGTGAAACGACTGAAGAAGTATCTCAGAACTATGGATACAAGTTTGGTCAAGAAGAGGAGACGTATAACATCGTTGCCGCTCATGGTTATTTTGGACGTTTGATCTTCCAATATGCATCTTTCAATAATAGCCGTAGCCTTCACTTCTTCCTTGCTGCTTGGCCTGTTGTTGGTATCTGGTTTGCTGCTCTGGGCGTTTCGACCATGGCTTTCAATCTTAATGGTTTCAACTTTAACCAAAGCCTTGTCAGCTCTGAAGGGAAAGTGATTAACACTTGGGCTGACATTCTGAACCGAGCTGGTCTTGGTTTTGAAGTGATGCATGAAAGGAACGCTCACAATTATCCTTTGGATCTTGCTGCTGTGGATAGCCTTCCCGTGGCTCTCACGGCTCCTGCAATCGGTTGAGGAAATGCCGTACATGCGGCGTTGAGAAAGAACTAGAAGAGTTCTATAAGTCTGGTAGAAAAGGTAGACCTGAGGAGCGACACACCGAATGCAAGGAATGCACTAAAGCAAGAGTTAGGGCTAACCAGTGTCCTATTCGTAGCCGAAGTAACAGCCTAAGCCGCAACTATGGAATTACCTTGGAAGACTACGACAAGATGTATGAGCAGCAGGATGGATGCTGTGCTATCTGCGGGACAACCGAACCAGGTGGTAGGTGGAATCATTTTGCTGTTGATCATAACCATGAGACTGGAGCCGTTCGGGAACTGCTGTGTCAAAACTGCAATACGGCTCTTGGTCTTTTTCAGGACTCTTCCCGTATTTTACATTTAGCTGCAAATTATCTAGACAAACACAATGGCTAAAGCTACTCCTTTTGATCCGAAGAACTCTTCGGTATCTGCCGTTCAATACGTAACGAATCTCGCTGCTTCTCCTGCCTTTGCAACTGCATATGGTGAAGCTAATCAAACGCTCACTGAGATGAGCCCTAAAGGTGTTAAGGTACAAGCTGGTACGCTTGCTACCTGGCCGTAACCTTTAATAAGAGATTTCCTTATTAAAACTTGGATTGGAGGCACCTCAGAGTAGGACCTCCTTTTCTTTGGCTTAGGCCGGTCACGACCGACACCCTTTGCCATGACAGTCGGAGAGACGACAACAAAATGACAACAAAAATTCTAAGCGCTTAGAGAGACTACACGTAAACAACTCTCTCTTTAACTATTGTGGCTAACACTCTTGTAACTTCAGTCGGTACTATTAATAATACTAGTTCGACTCCCCTTGCTCTTGGTACTGCTTATGATACCAAGTACGCAACTTATCTGAAACTGTTCTCTGGCGAGATGTTCAAAGCCTATGAAGGCGCGACTATCGCTAAGGGCACTGTGCAGAGCCGTACCCTGCGTAACGGTAAGGCTATGCAGTTTATCTTCACTGGCCGTATGGAAGCGGCTTACCACGAGCCCGGTACTCCGATCCTGGGTAGTGGTGATCCTCCGGTGGCCGAGAAGACCATCGTTTGTGATGACCTGCTCATCTCTAGTGCATTTGTGTACGACCTGGATGAGACCCTGGCTCACTACAGCCTTCGTTCTGAGATCGCCAAGAAGATTGGTTATGCTCTGGCTGAGGCTTATGACAAGAAGATCTTCCGTCAGATCGCTAAGGCTGCTCGTGAAGCTCACCCCATCACTGCCGCTCCTGGTCCTGAGCCCGGCGGTTCTGTGATCCAACTTGGTGCTAACAAAGAGTATGACGCTCAAGCCCTTGTTGATGCCTTCTTCGAGGCTGCTTCTATCCTTGATGAGAAGAACCTGCCCAAGCAAGGCCGCACTGCTGTACTGTCCCCTCGTCAGTACTATGCACTCGTGTCGCAGGTCGACTCGAACATCCTCAACCGTGACTATGGCAACAGCCAAGGTAACCTGAACAGCGGTGAGGGTCTCTATGAGATCGCTGGTATCTCCATCAAGCGTTCCAACAACCTGCCCTTCCTGGCTGGTAACATCTCTTCCGTCAACGGTGAGAACAACAACTACTCCGGTAACTTCAGCACCCACTGTGGTCTGATCTACTACAAGGATGCTGCTGGTGTTGTGGAAGCTATCGCTCCTTCTGTGCAGACCACCTCTGGTGATGTGTCTGTGATGTACCAGGGTGACCTGATCGTGGGTCGTCTGGCTATGGGTTGCGGTACTCTGAACCCTGCTGCTGCTATCGAGCTGCAGTCGGCCCGCTCCTGATAGCTAGAGGTAATTACCAATGGCTACTCAAGCTACTGATGGCGTTGGGGTTACCACTAGTGCAACCTACTACCCTCGTCCTCCGATTGAACCCGGCCGTGAGGGTGGTACTGTTGTCAGTGTAACTCGTACTTCTGGTGGTACTGGTCAAGTCGCTGGCACTAAGGCTACCACTGATGATAACATCAACGGCACTGGCTGCACCCTTACTACTACTGTTACTGACGGTGTAGTAACTGGTGAGACTGTTGCTGCTGGTGGTGATGGCTATCGTGTTGGTGATGTGCTGTCAGTTGCTGGCACCACTTCTGCAACCTTTGTTGTTGCTACTGTTTCTTATACCAACTGAGGTAACCTCTAAATGGCTAATCTTTCTACTGCTGCTGGTGGTAATGGTGTGGCTGGCAATGTGAACTTTGCTACCCGTACCATCACTGGTGCATACGCTTCTACCTATGCTGATAACGGCAACCTGGCTGTCTCTGACAACCATGCTGTTCGTCGCTCTGTCTCCCGTACCCATGGTGGTGCTACCGCCTCTGGCGTGTTCTCGGAGACCCAATGTCTGCGTACTTCTTACTCTGGTGTTGAGTCGGATTCTCCGGCACTTGATGCCAGCCGTACTGCTGCTTAATTAGGTTTACTAAGGGGGTCCTTCGGGATCCCTTTTTTTTAATTCTTTTATAACATCATTGTTATGCCGATAACCAATAACGCTCAGGCTGAGCTACAAGCTGTTAATGAAATTCTGGCGTCTATTGGTCAGGCGCCTGTTACCACCATCGAGGCACAGACCATCACGTATGAAGATGGTACTACTGTCGAAGCTGTAATCAACCCGGAAGTTGCAATTACTTATGAGACTCTACAACAAGTCTCACGGGAGGTACAGGCAGAGGGGTGGTCATTTAACCGAGAGGTTGAATATCCACTTACTCCTAATACTAGCGGTTATCTGGAGATGACTGGTAGTATGCTACAAATTGATCTTAGTGATACACTAGCTAATAGCAACTATGATGCTGTTATTAGGAACGGTAGACTGTATGATAGGATCGGTCATACTGATGTATGGGATACGACCAAGACCTACGATGTAGATGTGGTCTGGTATTATGACTTTGCTGACCTTCCTCAAGTCTTTAGGGACTACATCACATCACGTGCTGCTACACGTTGTGCTATTCGTCTTGTTGGTGATGTGAACCTTACCCAGGCTCTTGCTTCATTTGAGACATGGCGTAGGGCTAACTGCATTGAATATGAATGCAACGAAGGTGATTATACTATGTTTGGCTTCAAACAAGGTGATGGATTCTACAATAGCTATAAACCATTCAAGGCTCTTGCACGATGACTTCAGTATCTCAACGTATACCTAACTTCATTGGTGGTGTTTCCCAACAGGCTGATGAGAAGATGCTGTTGGGTCAAGTTAAAGATGCTATCAACTGCTACCCTGATATTACCCTTGGTATGCTTAAGCGTCCTGGTGGTAAGTTTCTTGGTAAACTAGCTAGTCTAACTGCTAACACAGCTAACACAGCTGCATGGTTCAGTATGTTTAGGGATAACCAAGAGAAGTACATTGCTACTGTATCTTCTGCTGGTGTACCTAAGGTATGGAACATGTTGACTGGGCAAGCTGCTACTGTAACTTATCCAGCTGGTAAGCAAGCATCTATTGAAAGCTACCTAACTGCTACTGACCATCGCAATATCAAAACTCTTACTATTAACGACTTCACCTATATCGTTAACAGTGAGAAGACGGTACAAGCATTAGCTGCACCAACATATAACCAACTACGTCAAGCTGTTATCTCTCTGCTTATTGTAGAGCATGATACCAACTACACTGTTAGTATTAACAGAACTGAATACACCTATACAAGCCCTTCCAATACTGGTGGTACTAACCTAACAGTAGAGATCGTGATGAAGGGGATTAAAGATGCCATTGGATTTCCAGCCGGTCTTGGTCTTACTAAAACGATTGTTGATGGTGTCTTAGTACTAACAAGTACTGCTGACATGACTGTATCAGTTGCTGGTGGTAATGCTGGTACAGATGGTCAATACATCAGGGTATTCAACAACTCTGTCAACAACATCTCACGTTTGCCAGAGCAATGTACTAATGGACTCATTGCTAAAGTAGTTAATGTTTCAGGTGCAGCAGATGATTACTATGTTAAGTTTGTTGGCACTACTCTAGCTGTTACAGGTACTTATAGTCAATCTGGAACTACAGTAACCGTAACTACTACAACTGCACATGGTCTCAGTACTGGTAGGTTAGCTAATGTAACCTTCTCAAGTGGTAACGGCGTTAGAGGTACATATACTGTTACTGTCACTAATACCACTACGTTTACCTATACCTCAGGTACTAGCCAAACTACCAGTGGTAATGTCTCTGTTACTGGTCCATTTAACCATGGTTACTGGGAAGAGACAGTTGCACCTGATGTCAGTACAGGCTTCAATGCAGCTACAATGCCTGTAGCACTGATCCGTACTAGCCTCAGTCCCCTTACCTTTAGAGCTACCTTCTTGGATGGCTCTGAGACTATTAATAACTTCCCATTACTTTGGGAACCACGATTGGTTGGTGATGAAGAGACAAACTCTCACCCTACCTTTGTTGGTAATACCATTCAAGATATCTTCCTATTCAACAATAGGCTTGGATTCCTAACTCAAGATAACGTCTCTATGTCTCAAGCTGGAGACTACTATAACTTCTACCATAAGTCAGCTACTACAGTTACTGCAGCTGATCCTATTGATCTTAGTTGTGCTAGCATTAAGCCTGCTACTGTCCGTTCTGTTGTACCAGTTACTCAAGGTCTATTGCTATTTAGTGATAGCCAACAGTTCCTAATGGAAGCTGAGAATGGTGCATGGACACCTGCTAACTGCTCTATTAGCACCATCGCTAACTACGAATGCGATAGGTACATGAAGCCTGTTGACTTAGGTTCTACTGTACTGTATGTCAGCCGTAACCAGAGCTGGGCTAGAGCATTTGAGATCTTCGTTAGAGGACAACGAGAAACACCTACTGTTACTGAGACAACTAAGGTAGTCCCTGAGTGGATGCCACAAGATATCACAGACTCCGTAGGAAGTGCCCAGAATGGCCTGTGGGTGGCATCTGGTAGGACTTCCACCTCTATGTACCTGTATAGGTTCTACGAGCAGGGAGACGAGCGTCCTATGGCTGCTTGGGTGAAGTGGATTCTACCATCTAATGTCATCCATACAGCTATCCAGAATGATGTTCTTTATGTACTGACTAGCGGTAACGAGGGTTATACCGTAACACAACATAAGCTAGTACTTGCACCTAGCACTGGTGGCCTTATTAACATCCTAGGCAATACAGTTGACCCATACCTTGACTCATGGTGTGAGGTTACTGATGCTACTGTTGTATCCCCTGCACCACCTATTGCACCTTCTTATAACCAAGTTAGTGATGTTACGAAGGTATATCTACCTACTTATTTCAACACCACTAAGACTATCAGGTATGTGGTAGGTCTACTAAAAGGACTTACTCCTGGTAATGAATCAGGCTACAGCAACGTAGCTACACTCCTAACTGATGGTGGTGGCACATACTTCAACATCCCTGGTAATGTAAGTACTAACTTCATCTATGTTGGTTATGAGTACAACATGGAAGTAACCCTTCCTAGGTACTACTATAACATGGGTCAAACAGGTGTTGACTTTACTGCTGTTACTACTACATCCCGTATGGCATTCTATACAGGTCTTGGTGGTGAAGTGTTTTTCAACATTAAAGATCGTAGTAGAACTGAATGGTCAAGTATTGGTGGAGCTAGAATCGCTGATTTCTACATCTCTAACACTGCACCATTTAGGGATTCATTTGTCTATAAAGTTCCCATTTATCAAAGGCCAGACAACTATACAATGAAAGTTACTTCAAATACTCCGTTCCCTGTTAGTCTTGTGTCTATGCAGTGGGAGGGACAATACTCACCTGGCTTCTATCGGAGGACCTGAGGATGGCTTTTCCTATTGGGTTAGCTATTGGAGGTATTAGCTCCATCCTTGGTGGTCTAGGTGGCCAAGCTGAAGCTGATGCCCAGAATGCTGCTATAGAAGCTAAGTATAAATACGACTTGCAAGGTTGGCAGTTCGGTAAGCAACGCATTAAGGCTGACTATAGACACAGCAATAAGCAGTGGCGTCTTAACCAAAGAAATGAAGAGGCACTTGGTGCCTTTAAGGATGCTACTAATCTCCAGGATTGGCAGTATAACTTAAAGATTCAAGACTTTGAGTATGCCTCTCAGATGAAGCAATATGCTAAGTCTGAGCAGATCTACGGTCAGCAACTTACCTTCAACCAAATGGCACAAGCTGCTGCCAATGAAGCTGAGTACCGTAAACTGGAAGATGCTATGAAAGAGATGGCATTCCAGAACCAAGACATTATCATCAGGGCACTTCAAAGTGAAGGCGCTACTGCTGTTAAAGGTCAACAGGGTAGGAGTGCTGAGAAGTTAGAACAGGCTGAGTTTGCTGCTCTTGGTCGTAACCAAGCAATCCTTGCTGAGTCTCTGTTGAGTGCTAAGGCCGATTCAGCAGCTGCTATCCGTAAGATTGCCAATGATAAGTTCGGTGCTGATCTTGCAGCAGAAGCTAATCGTATGCTACGTCCCGATCGTCTTCCTCAACCGCCTAAGCCTCTTACTACACCACGTGCTGAGTATCTTGCTCCACGTAAACCTAAAGCGTTTGACTTCGGTCCTAGACCAATTAAAGGTGCTATGGCATCTTCTGCTGGTGCATGGATGGGAGCAGGTGCTAGTTTCCTTGAGTCTCACGGGCCAACTATTGCCAAAGGTTTGACTACAGGTAAGTGGGGTTAACACCGTTAACATTGAATTTACATAAATGGATCAAGTAAGTTACAGAGGGTACGCCCGGAGTATAGGTTTCGATCCTATTAAAGCACCTACGGAAGGTCTTGCTCGTATGCAAGAACGTGATAACCGTATCATACGTGGTATGGAGGATAACCGTAGGGAAATTAAACAGGTAAGAGACGAGTATGGTGCTGGGCTTGAACGTAAGTTCAGCATCGAAGCACGAGATCGTGATCAGAATTATCAGTGGGAAAAGAAGCTTGCTGAGAATCGTCAGGAAGCGGTCGGTAAAAATGCGCAGACACTTATTCAAAGTGAACTGCAACGTGGTAAGAATGCAGAAGCTGTATTTGATAGCCTAGCTAAGTTCAGCACTACACTTGCTAATGGCATCACTGAATACCGTAAACAAAAGGATGAGGCTGATAAAGTTCAAGGTGCAGTTCTTTATTCGACTGGCCAAGTATCTGATGAGGATGTCCGGAATCATCTTTTAGCTAAAACTTTATTAAAAACAACTGGAGAAGCCACTAACCAAATTATTGGTGGCCTGCAGGAACGCAATGTCAACCCCTACCTTGTTATCAATCTAGCTTCTAGTAACAAGGCACTTCATGTAGGTATAGTAGAGTCTTACGCTAGAAAAACTCTTAATGATTTTCCAGCAGCTGCTCAAAGTAAATTAGATGAGCTTGGTTTGATGACAGCCGAGCAACGTGAAGCAGCTTATCCCAAAATACTTGGTGATTACCTTAAGGAAAATGGTCTCCTTGATGTGAATCCACAACTTATGCTGGAACCACTACAGCGTGCCCGTCGTGGATATGATGGGCTTGTAGAGTCAGCTAAGCGCTCTGATATCCGTAATAAGTCGGATGATATTAGGTCTCAAGCGAAGCGACTGCTGGTAGAGAATCCTACTGGTGAGTCCTTTATGGAAGCATTCAATATGATTGCTACCACCTACGCTGAAGATGGAGCCACTCCACTTGGCCGTAGGGGTGCTAGGGATGAACTCATTAAACTCACCTCTGATACTACTCTCTTTACTGATCAACAGGTAGAGCAGATTTGGTCTAGTGCTATGACCGATCAGGGTAGCATGAAGGACCGCTTCAAGGCCGAGTATGATGAGCTTCTCACCAATCGACAAAAAGATAAGCAAGCTGAGTTTGCGCTTATTGAAGCAGCAACAGCTCGTGAAAACAAGCGTAAGGAGGATCAACTACTTGATTGGGTGAAGAACAACAACCCCAGTGAAGAAGAATTAACTTCTATTATTAAGGACTCCAAGGCTGCTGGTATACCTACTGATCGTCTCCAAGCTCACCTTGCCTTCACCACTGAGCAACAGAATGACGACTTCTGGAATAAGTATTTCCGTGAACAGTATGAGATGGGTACTCTTACTGCTGATGATGTAGATCAACCTGGTGTTCGCGTTGAAGTACGTGAAACATGGCGTACACGAGCACAGCAACTAGATCAACAACGTTCTGACTCTGGTATCAAACAAGAGACCATTAAGGCTGAACTTACTAAAGCACTTGAGCAGAACCTAATTGGTGATAGCACTAACCGTAGTGCTCACTATAGCCTACGTGGTGCTTCTGACTACGCGCTTAAGATCTATAACCAGAAGTTCCAGCAATACGCTAAGACGATGGAACCTGGCACTGCTGCTAGTAAAGCACGCCTAGATGTCCTCACAGCTATTGAAGCGAAGAAAGGCGCCTTTGCTGTTATCGGTTCTTCTCAAGCTAAGGTAGGTCAAACACAAGCCTTCTATGCTGCATTTACTCCTGGTAAGCATCCCGGTGCTCCAGCAGCTGTTGATGTTATCAGCTCTTCTGAAGTCATCAAGAAGGTGCGTGCTAACTCCAATGTAATCAACACTCAGGTACTTGCTAGCCCTGCTCTTCTTAAGGATATCGATAACCGTATCTCTAGCGGTAAACCGATCTCCATTCCTCAGATCTACACTGATTTGTCTAGGGCAGTACCTGGTATGACTCCTGTTCAGATCCTTAATGCACAGCTAAAGGCAGCTGGTCTCCCAGGTCAAGTAAAACCTGGCTTTAGAGATCAACTTAGTAAGCTCAGTGATCCAGTGCTGCGTGCTATTTTCGCTCAACCTACTACTCAAGATCGCCTCAATACTACTATCATTGGTAGTGGTAATGCACCTGCTACTGTACGTACAGGTAACAATGGTTACTATGATGTAGTTGCTCTCGGTAGTGTTGCTGGTGCTGCCAATCCTCATGTGCTAGCAGCTATGTGGGCAGTAAGCAACAACTTGGGGTATGCGCCTTCTGGCGTTAAAAACGACATATATCGATTGGGTGTTGGTTCCCAGTCTCCCCTTGAAGCTACTAAACAGCTAATGCAAAGGGTTGGTAATACTGGAGGTACCCCACGGCAAGCTGCAATGGCACTTGCTCAAAGTGTTCGTCCAAATGATCCAGGGTTTGGGGAAAGAATAACTAAGATGATGCAGCGTATGGGCGTTAATGTCGATGCTATGCAAGTATCTGACTCATCAGGTGATGGTACCTTTAATGCTTTACTTCAAGCCGTCATAGGTAAGGAAAGCGGTGGCAGACCTGGTGCAGTAAATCCTGATTCAGGTGCTCTTGGTATGGGTCAAGTTATGCCGGAAAACGTAGGACCTTGGACTCAGAAACATCTTGGCCGAAGGATGACTCCTCAGGAATTTCTTGCTGATCCAGCTGCACAAAGACAAGTCGTAACAGCTCAATTACGGGAAAACTACCAATCACAACTTGCTGCTGGTTATGATCGAGATACAGCTATTCGTAGGGCAGCTGCTATCTGGTACAGCGGAAGTGGTGATAACTTCAATAGTACAAGATCCCAAGGTAACTACCCCAGTGTTAGGGATTATACCATGTCGATCCTCAACAAGGTAAATCAAACTGCTCCTGCACGTAACCAAGCATTTATGCGTCCCACCCTTGCTTACATTACAGGTGATATTGGACCTACTTCTACTGGTGAGCACTTAGACGTTAAACAAGAGAATCGCCAACGTTTTGCTGAGAATGCACTGGATAACTTCGTTGAGGTTCAAGATCCAGAGTTTGGCCGCATTAGTCTAGGGGCACTTAAGAAGAGACTTCCTGGAAGAGGCGATAGTTTTGATGAACACGTAGCACGTGGTTCTCACGGTATTGATTACCCAACTGCTAAGGGTTCTAAACTTTATATTAAAAATGGTGCTAGAGTTATTAGTAAAACACCAACAGCTCATGGGCACAAGGTTATTATTCAACTGCCGGATGGACGGCGTTTCAGTTTCTTACACGGTAAATCAGTATGACACAAACCCCCTATGTTGACGAAGAAGAACTGAAGCGCCTAGAAGCTGAAGCCCTTGCTGAAGAGCAAGCTTTACAACAGGCAGCTCCAGCTTATAGTCCTAAGACGGCTCCTCAGACAATGTACAAGGAGGCTACACCAGCAGAGAACAAAGCTGCTGGTAATGTACAGCCTGTTAAGTCTCCTCAACAACAAGCTACCCAGCAACTGATGGGTGGTGGTCAACAGCAACAACCACCTCTCAATAAAGGATCTGGCTTCATTTATGGTAGTGGTGACCCTAATGCTACCCTTGGTGAAGATATCGGTACCTATGCCCAACGTACCCTTGAGGGTCTTGGGTCCGTTGGTATGAGTATCATTGACTTTGGTATGGATGGCATTGGTCGTATTCCTGGTGCTGAGTGGATTGATGACGCCTGGGATGCTAATACTAAGTTCAAGAACCCTGGCTTTCAAAAGGTAAGGGAAGTATCTTCTATTCTTGTTCCCAGTATTGGCGTTGGTGCTGCATCACGGATAGCTACTGTTGGCATGGCTGGTGGTCCTGTTGCTCGTGGTTTGGCTGCTCTTGGTATCAACGTTGCTGGTGATGTTGCTATCAACGCTATTAGCGACCAATCAGAAGGTGAGACGGTATCGACGATTGTGAAAGAAGCGGCACCTTGGTTGCCTGTTCCTGATGCACTTGTGGTTAAGGATACTGACTCACCTGAACAACGTCGTCAACGTAACATCTACGAATCAGCTGGTATTAGTATTGTTGGTGATATCATTGGTTACTCTGCTGCTGTAGGTCGTGGAGTAATGGATTGGTTTAAGCCTAATGATACAGCAGCTAAGGAGTTTGCAGCTTCTGAGGTGTTGGTTAATGCTGATGCTGCTACTGCCACTCGTTTGTCTGAGATCGATACTCAACGTATGGAACTCCAACAACAGCTCGATCAGGTAGCCTCCACACCGGCTCTTGATTCGGAGACACGTATGGCACAGCTGGAGATCATCAATGAACTAGATAGTCAAATCAAAGCATTAGATGGTGAGTCCAACTATCTCAGCAAACAGTACGCTGATACCGGAGCCTCAGACCTCACTGAGAGCCCCCTAGAATCGTTTGTAGAGCGTCAACAGGTCAGCCGTGATAGTCAGATCGATGAAGTAGGCAAGGGACGCCTTATGGACGATCCTGAGGGGGCTAGTGGTGTAGACCCTATGATTACACCTAACATGTTCCCTGAGGGTTCTACTGCTGCTCTTAGCATTCCTCCTGGTAACATTGCCCGTAACATGGCAGACACTACTGCTATCAAGCTTGGTAACAGTGGTGGTACTCCTGCTCCTATCCTTTCTGAGCGTGCCTACTATGACCTTAGTAAAGGCAATGCTGTATCACGTAACCTTATCGAGGACCTAGCTGAAGGCACTCGTGCTACTGGTAACTTTGATGCTATTGTCGATGGCTTTAGGTACACCAAAGCTCAAATGAGTGATAGTGCCTGGAAGATCTACAATGACATCATCGGTACGGATAAGGTATCTGATCTTAAGAACCTGTTCCTTGATGCACGAGACGTTAAACATTTGCTTGATGGTCGTGCTATTAAGTATGTTAATGATGTGCAAGCAGAAGCTATTGGTTATGCTATGCGTGAGTTGACTGATAAATACATCGGTCAAGTTGTTACTGAAACATCAGCTCGTGCTATGGATACAGTAGGACGTGA
>Ga0078894_10000762_pt1 | contig 22954 bp, 16 predicted proteins | sample LauGreSu1BDMLBSD_2_FD_67506 | JGI IMG/M metagenome (GOLD analysis project Ga0078894, IMG submission 67506) | Freshwater lake microbial communities from Lake Michigan, USA - Su13.BD.MLB.SD (version 4) (version 4) | ecosystem: Environmental > Aquatic > Freshwater > Lake | place: Lake Michigan... | reverse complement strand
CACCGGCGCGCCGGTGCCGCCCACGGGTGACGGCGGCTTGGCCTCGGCAGCCTTCCTGCAAAACGCGGTCGATGTGGCGCACTTCAACGGCAAGCTGTACTTCACCGACGCGCGCTCGGAGGACACCGGTCTCGCGGGACTTGTCCGCGAGATCAACCTCGCGGACGGCAAGATCCGAAGGATCGCAGGCAACGGGCAAGCTGGCGCTCCAGCGCGCAGCGGCCTTGCGACCGAGTCGCCGCTTGGACAGCTGTTCGGGCTTGCGATCGATGCGGCCGGCAACGTGTTTTTTGCGGATGTCTCCACGCAGTCCTTGGTGCGGGTGGATGCCGTGAGCGGGCAGATCAGCCGCGTGGTCGGGGGTCAGCTGGGTTTCGCGGGAGATGGCGGTCCGGCCAGTGGCGCGGCGCTCAACGTACCGCAAGGTTTGGCGCTCGATCGTCGCGGCAATCTGTTCTTTGCCGACCGCTCCAACAACCGTATCCGCGCGGCGTTCTGCGTCGGTGCTCCGGCGCAAGGCGAGGTGTCGCAGTGTGATGCCAATGCCAATGTCTCAGGCATCAAGCGCGTGCTCATCAGCTGGAATCAGCCGGGGGCTTTCAACTGCATTGCGAGCGGCAGTGCGGCGTTCAGCGGGCCGCGCGCCTCGAGCGGCGCGGAGTGGGTGGCCCTGCCGGGTACGGGCGGCATCAACAACTTCACGCTGCAGTGCACCACGCCGAGCGGTACCACGGTGAGCCGTCTGGAGGTTTATTCGAACGACGGCCGCGTCACTCCGTCTCGGGTCGAGGCGGCCTTGAAGTTCAGCACCTCGGCGATGAATTTCCCGGGTACTGTGGTTGGTGTGGCGAGCGCGCCGCAAACTCTGCAAGTCACGAACCCGGGGTCTGCAGCAGTGAGCCTTGGCAACGTGCTCGCCGCGGGTTCCGGTGAGTTCGTGTCTTCGAGCGACTGCATCAATCGGAGCTTGGCCCCAGGTGCAAGCTGTCAGATCACTGTCGTCTTCAAGCCCAACGCTCCTGGAGCCAAGGGCGGCGCGGTCGCCGTTTTCGTAAACGGCGCCAGCGTGCCGATGTTCGTGCCGCTGTCGGGCTTTGGGATCGACGCGCAGGCGACGCAGACGCGGTTTTTCAATGTCACCGCCTCGCCGGTTCCCGGTGTCGTAGCGACGGCTGCGGGAACAGGGCCCGAGCGTGTGGCGGGTGATGGCGGTGTGGCCACCGAAGCTGCCATCAGCAGTTTTGGATTCATTGCGGTATCGGGTATCGTCGCTGCAGACGATGGCTACTTCTTCACTGATGGCGTGGAGATCAGGAAAGTCGAACGATCGCAAAGTCCGGCCGTGTTTCCCCGCGTGCTCAAACTGGCCGGTAACGGACAGCCTTACTTCGACGGCGATAACAAGCCTGGCCTGCAAACCGGCATCAACGCACGCAAACTCATTGCGGGGCCGCTCGACGAGGATGCGGGATACTTCATCCAAGGTAACCGCATCCGGCGGATCAGCGCTGTGGCGCCGAACATCGTCACAACGATCGTAAATGCCGGTGGGATCACAGGATCGTCCGGTGATGGCGGTCCGGCGGTGAATGCCGCGCTCGACGCGCCGGCGGATATTGCGTTCGACAGTTCGGGAAAGCTGTTCATCGCCGACTACAACGCGGGTCGAATCCGCATCGTCGATCCGGTGTCAAAGAACATCAGCACCGCGGCGCTCACCGGTGTACCGAACGGGTTCCGGCCGTTACAAATCGTCATCGATGGCTCAAGCTCGGTTTACGTGTTCGACGACGGGTCGAAGAGGGTCTATCGCTTCGGGCCGACGGATGGCAACTTGAAACTCGTCGCTGGTACCGGCTCCGTGGGGCAGAGCGGCGACGGTGGGCTCGCGACGGAGGCCACCTTGGGCGCAATTAACGCCATGCTGGTTACGCCGTCAGGTCAACTGCTGCTGGCGGACACGCAGTTCATGAAGATCCGCGCTGTCGATCTCGCAAGCGGCAAGATCTCCACGGTGGCCGGTCAAGTGGGCTCGCCCACGGCGCAGCAAGGCGTCGTGCTGGAAGCCAATAAGCTCGTGCCCGTGATGCCTGCGGCCGACGGACAGCCGATCGGTGCGCCGGGCTCGCTCGCACTCGACCCGGTCGATCGGAAGACCGTGATCGTTGGCGAAACGGTGCAGGACTTCTCTGCGGGCGCCCCGGCTAACGGCTTCACGTACGCGGGTATTATTCGCCGGCTCGATCTCGAGAAGCGGACCCTGACTATCATCGCAGGGCGAGGCCATCTCGCCACGTTCGGTGGCGACGGCGCAGCGGCCGTAACGGCCAAGTTGCGTGTGCCGACGGGCATCGAGTTTGACGCAGATAACAACCTCTATATTGGCGATCGCGTCAACGGCCGACTGCGGCGAGTCGATGCCTCCTCGGGTGTTATCGAATCGGTGTTCGCCGATGAGACTCGACCCTCGTGGGCATCCAACGCGGCTATAGCCGGTACCCGTGCGCCTGCTTATGTCGCTACCGACGCAGCGGGCAATGTGTACTACGTTGAGTGGCGCGGCAATCGGGTGATGCGCTGGAACAAGGCCAGCAAGGCGGTGGAGGTGTTCGCCGGCACTGGCACCTCGGGATTCGCCGGTGATGGTGGTCCTGCCACTGCCGCTCAACTCGCGGCGCCTCTCGGCCTCGCGGTGGATTCGGCCGGGAATGTCTACGTCGCGGCCTCCGGTCGTATTCGTCGCATCACGCCGACCGGGACGATTTCCACAATCGCGGGTATTGGCCCGGTGTCGTCAAACGCGACCGCTACCCCACCTCTCGGTGATGGTGGGCCGGCGACTGCCGCGTACCTCTTGCCGCACGAATTGGCGGCACGCGGCACCAAGCTGTACTTCACTGATGAAGCTTCGAACACGATCCGAGTCATTGACTTGGCCACCGGGATAGTGACCCGCATCGCCGGTAATGGCGTGGCCGGCCTCGTCAGCGATAGCGGTGCTGCGACTGCAACCCCACTCGGCCAGATCTGGGGTCTTGCGGTGGATCGCGGTGGCTCGGTGTTTTTTGCCGAAGCCAATACCAATCGAGTGATGCGCGTAGACGGGACAACCGGCGCGATTTCGCGAGCGATCGGCGGTCAACGCGGTTTTGGCGGTGATGGCGGAATGGCCTTCGCTGCGGCCATCAACACTCCGCAAGGGGTGGCCATCGACCGACGCGGCAACCTTTACTTCGCTGATCGCAGCAACAACCGTATCCGTGTGGCGTTGTGTTTCGCGCCGCCGGAAGACGGGCAGGCGTCAGACTGCGAAGTTAGACCGTCAGCCGCCGGTGTGCGTCGAGTCTTGGTGTCTTGGTATCAACCGGGCGCATACAACTGCGTCGCCGGCGGTGCGTGGGCAGGCCCTCGCGCCTCTACCGGTGCTGAATGGATCGCCCCGTTGGTGAACGGCGTCAATCGCTATACGCTCACGTGCAACACCTCCGAGTCGGCCAAGTTCACGTTGGAGTCGGTGGTTGACACCACTGTCGTAACAGCCAAGGCCATCGATCCGACTGCGGACTCCAAGAGCGCCAAGACGCCAAGCACCGCACCAACGGTGACCGTACCGTCGCAGTCGCTGTTCATCGGCCGAAGCGGCGTCTCGGGTGGTGACTCAGCGGGCGCGGGTGATGCCAGTGATGGCGAAGCCGGTGTGGCGTCGGCGACGACGAAGGCGATGATGGCGCTCGGCAGTGCCACCGATGCCAACACGGGCAGTCGGTATGTGGTGCTGGGTGGTCCAGCCGACGCGTCGGGTCTGCAGCCGTGGCGATTGGAGTACCGTGACTCGGGCGATGCGCTGATTTCGGCTCGCGAGCTGCGCTCGATGGCCGAGGTGATCTGGCGCTCGAACAAAGGTGCGGGTACGGCCTTGCCGACCACGACGCAGGTGGCGGTCTGTGCCAACCAGGTGTGGACGGCGCAGGACGGCTACCAGATTGCGGTGGCCGGCAGCGACCTGTCGTTGCAGGGCGGCTGGCAGGCCGAGGCTGCCGTGAGCGGCGGCGCCGAAGCCAACCTGATTGCGGGGCTGAGTTGCTCGGGCGCGGGTGTGAGCGTCAGCGGCTACAGCTTCGGCGTCAGTGCTCAGGGTCCGGCCCTGAGTCGCGGTCAGGTTGATGCCTCGGCGTTTGACATCGTCTTCGATGCGCGTGGCACTGAGGTGTCGCGCAGCGTCAAGCCGGTGAAGGTCTCCGTGCCCGAGATCTGCAGCGCGGGCCGAGGTGACGTCTCGACGCAGCGCTTCTGCGAAGCTTGGGGCAAGGCAGCCTCCGGTCCCTGACGCTCCGCTCCGTAGGGGCTGACGGGCGGTCAAGGTCCGCCGACAGGAACCCGATTGCGCACTGCGCAATCGGGTTTTTGTTTGCCTTTGCGTACACTGCACCGCAGTTAACGCGGAGGTAACCGATGTCGGAGTCGTTCGAACTGTACGACCTGAAGGTCGAGGTCATTGCGCCCGAGGGCGCACGGATCTGGTGCGGGGCGAAGCCAGGTGATCATTTCGTCCTGCAGGGCGAGATGCTGTCGCTGCCGACGGGGCAGGGCTTCTCGATCTACTCGCTCGCCGCGGTGCTACCTTTGCTGGCGGCCAAACAGCGCGTCACGGACGCGAATGACTGGATGACGAGCGATGCCGAGGTCGCCTGTCCCGACCCCAACTGCCCGACGCGGCTGCGCATCACGCGCACCGGCAAACGCACCTTTCGTCGCGCCGATACGACCGCGGTTCCCAAGCCCGGGACGGCAGGGCCGGAGCGATGATCCCGACGAGTACACTGGCCCCCGGATATTCGATTTCGCGCATCATCAAAGGTGGCTGGCATCTGGCCGGAGGCCACGGCAGCATCGATCGCGCGCAAGCGCTGCGTGACATGGCGGCCTTCGTCGAGGCGGGCATCACCACGTTCGACTGCGCCGACATCTACACCGGGGTCGAAGAACTGATCGGTGAGTTCCGGGCTCAGTACCCGTCGCTCGCGCAGCAGGTGCAGATCCACACCAAGTTCGTGCCCGATCTTGATCGGCTGTCGATCGTGGGACCCCTTGAGGTCGAGGCGATCATTGATCGGTCTTTGCAAAGACTCCGTGTCGAGAGGCTCGATCTCGTGCAGTTCCATTGGTGGGACTACGCGGTGCCGCGCCATGTCGAGATCGCGCTCGTGCTCGAGCGGCTGCAACGCGCGGGCAAGATTGGACATATCGGCTTGACCAACTTCGACCTTGAGCACTTGAGACACATCGTCGAGGGTGGGGTGCCAGTGGTCAGTCACCAAGTGCAGTACTCGCTGCTCGATGAACGACCGAGCGGTGCGATGGCCGAGTACTGCGCCGCAACCGGCATCGGCCTGCTCTGCTATGGCACGGTGGCTGGAGGATTTCTCAGCAATGCCTGGCTCGGCCGTCCATCGCCCACGGATCTCGTGAATCGCTCGCTGATCAAGTACCGACTGATCATCGAGGAGTTCGGCGGCTGGCCGCTCTTTCAGCAATTGCTCGAAGTGCTGCAGCGGGTGGCGCTGAGGCACGGTGTCGACATCGCATCGGTGGCGACCCGCATGGTGCTCGATCGGCCCGAGGTCGCAGCCGCCATCGTCGGTGCCACGAACACGGCGCATCTGCCGCAGCATCGAACTCTCGGGGGGCTGATGCTATCGAGCGAGGACGCACGCGACATCAACGCCATCTGTGCCCAGCGACGTGGACCGTCCGGCGAGGTGTATGCGCTCGAGCGGGATCGCGACGGCCCGCATGGTCGCATCATGAAATACACGCTCAACCGGGCTTGAGCGGGTAGCGCGGGCCGCGCTCCGCTGTGTTTTGGTGCGCTCCGCTGTGTTGGCGCGCTAAGCCGTGGTGGCGCGATCAGCTGGCAGGGCGCCGCGGCGCTGCCAGGGTGATGACTGCGACCACAAGCGCGTTGACCAGCATGGCTGCTAAACCACTATCCCAGCCGGGCAGGGCGGTCGATAGCAGTTGGCGAGCTGGCGCCCACCACAGCGCGGTGTAGCCGGCGGCCATGCCGGTCGCGATCGCCACGGCGCGCGTCCGTGGCCAAAGAAATCCGAAGAACACCCCGGGTGCGAGCATGCCGATGGCGCCGTAGGCGGCAAGACCCACCGCTACGAGTGACTCGTTCGAGGTCAGGGTCAGCAGCACCGCACAGGCGGCGAAGACGATCATGGCCGTGCGCGCGATCCACACCGCCTGCCTTTCGCCCACCTCACGCAGTGGCGCGACCACATTGCGAGTGAAGATCGACCCTGCGGTGAGCAGCAGCAGTGACCCCGGAACGAGGGCGAGCAGGCAGACGGTGCCGGCCAGTAGACCCACGAGCCACGGCGAGTAGCGATCGGCGACGAACTGCAGCAGCACCGCGTTCAGGTTGCCGCCTTCGGGTTGTGTGCCCGCCAACAGCGCGGCAAAGCCGAGCAGAATGATGAAGAAGTAGCTGAGCGAATAGAGCGGCTGCCATATGGCGTTACGGCGGATGGTGTCTGCATCACGCGCCGCGAAACACAGCTGGAACATGTGCGGGAAGATCCAGGTGCCGAGCGCCACGTTGAGCGCCGCGGTGACGAACCAGGTCGTGTCGAGCCCCGCTGCGGCGTCGAGTCCCGGAAAGTGCCCTATGTTCGGATGCAGTTGCTGAACTCGCTGGAACACGTCGAGCATCGAGTCCGCACCGACCTTGGCCGCGACCGTGCCGCCCAGGATCACGACCAGCACTAGCATCAATACGTCCTTGATGCCTGCCGCGAACGCTGCCGAGCGCAGGCCGGCAAGGTAGACGAACAGCAGCATCAAGAGCGCAGCCAGCGAGCTCGCCCAGGCCGCTGGCAGCGCCGAACCCAAGGCCAGCCTAAACACCAAGGACAGTGCGGTGAGCTGGATTTGCACATACATGATGAGCGCGATGATTCCGGCGATGCCGACCACTGCGCCGAGCCAGCGAGCTTGATAGCGCTGGACGAAATAGTCCGCTTGGGTCAGTAGCCCGCCACTGCGGCCCGCATGCCAGATACGCGGCATCAGCCAGTAGCCGAGCGTGCAGGCGAGCGATACCGATGTGAAGGCGATGTACGCGGGTGCGCCGAACGCCCAGGCGTACCCTGTGATACCGAGCAGCGCAAACGTGGTGTAGATCTCGCCGGCGTTGACGAACCAGAAGATCCAGTTGCCAAAGCGGCGTCCGCCGACGGCCCACTCGTCGAGGTTGAGCCCCGCTGCGCTGCGGTGACGTGCGGCGTACCACAGCGATGCGATCACCGTGAGGGCGACGATGCTGCCGGCGATCAGCAGGGGTGAGGCGGTCACGGCTGTGCGTCGTTGGGCGGTTGACGGTCGGGGCGGGGCTCGCGATCAAGCCGATACACGGTGCCGATGATGAGGCTCGTGACCAGGATGCCCGCCATCTGCCACACCATCGCAAACGGCAGACCCCAGGGCTGCCAGCGTACGTCGTTAATCATTGGCGCGAGCGCCAGATGCCAGATAAAGGGCAGCAACATCAGCGCGTGATGCGCGCGCAGCGTGCGTGTGTCCTGCGAGGTCTCGCTCACGCGTGCATCCAGCCGCGCACCTTGCGCTCGAGCACTTCGAGCGGCAGGGCGCCTGTGTCGAGGATCTGTGAGTGGAACTCGCGCAGATCGAAGGCGGCGCCGCGTTCGCGTTGCGCCGCTTCGCGCAAGGCGCGGATGCGTAATTCACCAGTCTTGTAAGCGCAGGCCTGACCGGGTTTGGTGATGTAGCGGTCGATTTCCACCTCGACGTCGTAGCGCGCCATCGACGTGTTGGCGAGCATGTAGTCGATGGCCTGTGAACGGCTCCAGCGCAGAGCGTGCAGACCCGTGTCGACGACGAGACGCACCGCGCGCAGCATGGCCATGTCGAGATGACCAAAGTATTGGTACGGATCGTTGAACATGCCGAGCTCTGGCCCGAGGGACTCGGCGTAAAGACCCCAGCCCTCGGAGTAGGCGGTGTGACTGCCAAAGCGCAGGTTGTCCGGTAGCCGCGCATCTTCCAGCACCAGAGTGATCTGGTAGTGGTGCCCGGGTATGCCCTCGTGGATGGTCAGCGTTTCCAGGGTCGGGATCGGTCGGGTCTTGAGCATGGCCATGTTGAACCAGAGCACGCCCTCGGTCTTGCCATCCGGCGGACCCGGACGGTAGTAGCCCGTGCCACGTTGACCGCCGATCGCAGGCAGTGCCCGGACGGCAAAAGGCGCTTTGGGGCGACGCGCAAAGAGCGCTGGCATGCCGCGCCAGATCTGCGCTTCGATTTCGCGAAAGCGCGCGAGCAGATCTTCAGGTCGGGTGTAGTAGAACTGCGGGTCGCGGCGGATGAACTCGAAGAATTCGGCGAGGCTGCCCTTGAAACCGACACGGCTGACGACTTCACGCATCCCCTCAAGGTAACGCGCCACTTCCTGCTGGCCCGTGCGGTGCAACTCCTCGGCGGTCACGGCTACGGTCGTGTGGTATTTGAGTTCGTCCGTATACAGGCGATCACCATCCTTGAGCGCCCAACGTCCCGGAGCCTCAAGGGCCTGCGGCAGGTAGCGGGTCTTCAGGAACTCCGCGAGGCGTGCGTACGCGGGCAGCACCTGCTCATTGACCATCGTCTGGTACTGGCGCTCGAGCGTAGCGCGGGTCGCTGCATCGAGATCGGTTGGAAATCGTCGGGTGCAGGCCAGCAGTGGCGATTCGGCAGCGGACAGGGCGAGCATGGCCTGCAACTGCGCGAGTACCTTTGCGGTCGTCACCGCAGGCTGTCGGTAGCCTTGATCGAGCGCAGCGGAGGCGCGCTGGCGGACCGACTCGAGGTGCTGCGCGAAACCTTGCAAGCGCTCGAGGCCCCGTTGGTAGTCTTCGGCGGTGTTGAACGGTGCGCCGGCCCCAGAGACGTAGTCAGGCAGTTCGACATGCAGTCCGCTCATGGAGTCGAGGGGCGCCGCCAGTGCCAGTTGTACGAGCCCGCTCTCGTGACGGCGGACAATTTCGCTGGCGCTGAAGTTCAATACGTCGCGGGCAATCTGTTCCGTCGGTCCGAGTCGGTTGCGGTCGATGCCCTCGAGCGCCCGCAGATCCGCCTGAGCCTGCGCGAGTTGCCGTTGCAACGTGCCGTTTGCGAGCGGATCGACGAACGCAGGCGAACCCGCGGGCACCGTCGCGCGCGGCAGTGGGTCGAGCAAGGCGTTGGCCGCTTCGCTGTCGGCAATCAGTCGGCGCAAGCGCAGTCCGAGTTGCTCGTCCGCGGAGCCGGCGGCGGCAGCGCCGCCTTCGGCCGATCCGCTGACGGCGGGCCAAAGCGGTTGGCTCGCGAGGACCAGCAGGCCTTGCAAGGTGGCTCGACGCAAAGAATTGATGCTCATGCAGACTCCAGTGGACCATCGACGACCGTCGTGCCCTCATGTTCCGTCAAGGCACGGAATTTCTCACTAAGATGTTGGGTGATCGGGCCCACCTCGCCGTGACCGATGCGCCGTCCATCGATGCGAATTACCGCAGCCAGCTCTCCCATCGTGCCGGTGCAAAACACTTCGTCGGCCCGATAGAACTCCGCGAGCGACAGATCGGTGATCTCGTGGGGGACACCGTGACTGCGACACAGTTCGAGTACCGTGGCCCGCGTGATGCCCTCAGGGCAGGCCACCGTGCGCGGCGTGCGAACCACGCCGCCTGCGACCGCGAACAGATGCGTGGCATTGGTCTCGGCCACGAAGCCATTTATGTCGAGCATGACGGCATCGTCCGCCCCTGCGGCGTTGGCTTCGATCTTGGCGAGGATCGACTGCAGCAGATTGTTGTGATGGATCTTTGGATCGAGGCAGTCCGGTGGAAACCGTCTCACGCTGCTCGTAACGAGCGTCAGACCGCCTTTCGAGTACACCGGCGCCTTGTGCTCGGCCAACACGATCAGAGTCGGCCCCGATTGGTTGAGTCGCGGATCCATGCCGGAGGTGATTTTCACGCCTCGCGTCAGCGTCAGTCGGATGTGCACGCCATCGAACATCTTGTTGGCCTCGAGCGTGCGGCGGATCTGCTGCGTGATCTGCTCGTGACTCGGAATGCTCTCGAACGCCAGGGCCAGAGCTGAATTGCGCAGACGATCGAGATGTTCGGTGAGGCGGAAAATCCGTCCCCGATAGAGGCGCAGGCCCTCCCACACGGCATCGCCGCCCTGAACGGCGGAGTCGAAGGGCGACACGGCAGCCTCGTCGCGGTGCGTCAGGCGTCCGTTGACGTTGACGATGAGATGGCGATTGCGTTCGTTGAAAGCTTGCAGCACGGCGGCTCCTGCTTTGAATCAGCTCGGGACTGCGCGCAGCGCGTGCGCGCGCAGGTAATCGTACATGGGTCGGACTGTTCGCTCGACGGCGAGCAGGGCCGCGGGCAATTCACCGCGACTCGGCGCACTGCGCACGAACCCGGTCGAGCGCTCGACTTGGTCGTACCAGTATTTCGCCCAGATGCCGTCGGTGGTGCGTCGGCCCGGCGGCCAACGCAACATCGAGGGCTGAAAATCGATGCCGAGCCGATCGCACAGGGCGCTGAGCAGGGCGCGCGGATCTTCGAGCAGATCCGCCGCATCAATGACGGGCGGGATCTGTCCCGTCGTCGCGCGCACCCGATCGAAGATCTCCACCTGTTGTGGCAATCCCGTATCTTCCGGCCGGATATGCGCGAGCTTCTGATCGAGCGAGCGCAACATGTCGGCAGGGTCTCGCAACAGGAACGCGTGCTGCAGACCCTGCAACCAGTCGCGTCCCATGTTGGGCAGCAGGTGATGCGACATGTGCTTTTGATAGAAAACCCGCACGCCCGCGCTCAGTGGCTCATGCAGCGCCTGGGCGACGCGTTGCCAGTCGTTATCCTGATGCGCCAGCACTTCCTCACGCCCGGGGTGATTGAGTCCGGTGTGTCTCAGGTAGTGGGCGTAGAACGGCTCGTCGATCACGACACTGTCGTTACGGTTGCCGAACGATCGCATCAAGGCCGTGGAGACGTTGCGCGGTCCGGACCACATGGCGATGCGGATGTCGGGCAGGGCAGTCATGGCGCCCTCATGGTACGCGCAGCCATGGGCTTCGGCATAATGCATCGGCTCCGGTTGTCCGCAACGCAAAGGGGAAACACATGCTGCATCGACTGGTACTTCTTGGGCTTGCTGCGCTCGGCCTCGGCGCGCCTGTCGCTCTTGCGAGCGAACCGGCGGCACTGCAACCGATCACGCATGAGGACCTGTGGTTGATGCGGCGCGTCGGCGCCCCCGTACCCAGTCCCGATGGGCGCTGGGCCGTGGTCTCCGTGCTCGAACCCTCGTACGACGAAAAGTCGCAAGTGTCGGATCTCTTCCTCGTGCCCACCGACGGCAGCGCGCCGCCCCGCCGGCTCACCTCCACCGAGGGTGGCGAAAGCGGAGTCGAGTGGAGCCCCGATAGTCAGCGCCTGGTGTTCTCCGCCCGGCGTGAGGGCGATGAGTCGGCGCAGTTGTATCTGCTCGACCTGCGCGGTGGGGAGGCGCGACGCCTGACCAGCCTCGTCAACGGCGCTCGGGCTCCGGAGTTCTCGCCGGATGGACGTCGTCTGGTGTTCTCGAGCAGTGATTATCCTGGCGCTCGCAGCGAGGAAGACAACCGACGGCTCGCTGGCGAGCGCACGGCGCGCAAATGGAACGCGCGGATCTACGACGGTTTTCCCATTCGCAATTGGGATCGATGGATCGATGAACGCAAGGCGCGACTGCTCGTGCTGGAACTGGATCCCTACGGGGTCCCGGTTGGGGAGCCGCGGGAGTTGCTGCGTGGCACAAAGCTCGTGGCGTTGCCAGGCTTTGCCGGTCGAGTCGGTGATTCGGGCGAGACGCTCGAGGCGGTGTGGACAGCGGATGGTGCGGGCCTCGTGTTCGTCGCCAGCACCGACCGGAGTACAGCGGCCTATCGGTTTACCTCCACGCAGCTGTGGTGGGTGAGCGCCTCGGGGGGCGAGCCGCGTCGACTGACGAGTGCGCCGGATTCATGGGCGCAACCGACCTTTACGGCGGATGGCCGCCAACTGCTTGCCGCGCTTGAGCGCAGCACGGGCAAGGCGTACGTCAAGACTGAACTCGTCGCGCTCGAGTGGCGTTCGCCTGCAGCGCTTGCCGCGGATGCCGAGATCACTTTGAAAGTGACCCCGCTCACCCGACAGCTCGATCGCTCGGTGACTTCGTTCGCACCCACGGCCGATTCGCGGCAGGTGTATTTCCTTGCCGAGGAGGCGGGGCACGAGACGCTGTTTGCGGCGCCGCTGCGCGGGTCGGGTACGGCGCAACGCGTGATCGAGATGAAGGAGGGCGTGTATTCGAATCTCGCCATCGCCCAAGGGGCAAAGTCGGCGGTTCTGCTGGCCACCTTCGACAGTGCCACGAAGCCGCCCGAAGCGGTGCGGCTCGATCCGGCACGCGCCGCGCACTCGCTGTTGACCCAGTTCAACCTCGATCGCGTGCGGGGGATCGACCTGCCGCCGGTCAAGCATTTCTGGTTCACCAGCCGCAAGGGTCGCTCCATCCACAACATGCTGGTGCTGCCGCCAGGTTTCGATGCGAGCAAAAAGTACCCGCTGTTCGTGGTCATCCATGGCGGACCGCATACGATGTTCCGCGACCAGTGGTTCCTGCGTTGGAACTACCATCTCTTGGCGGCGCCGGGCTACGTGGTACTGCTCACCAACTACAGCGGGTCGACCGGGTTTGGCGAGGCGGCGGCGCAAACCATCCAGGGTGATCCGTTGCGTACGGCTGGCGAGGAGATCAACGAGGCCGCCGATGTGGCCTTGCGCGATAACCCCTTCATCGACGGCAGCCGTCAGTGCGCGGGCGGGGCCAGCTATGGCGGCCATCTGGCCAACTGGCTGCAGGCCACCACGACCCGTTATCGCTGTCTGATCAGCCATGCGGGCCTCGTCAATCTCGAATCGCAGTGGGGCACAAGCGATACGGTGTACGGTCGCGAGGTCAACAATGGCGGGCCGGTCTGGGAGCAGGGCCCGGTGTGGCGCGAGCAGAATCCGATCCGCTACGCCGCGCAGTTCAAGACCCCAACCTTGGTGACCATCGGCGAGCAGGACTTCCGTGTGCCGCTCAACAACTCCCTCGAGTACTGGACCGTGCTGCAGCGTCAGCAGGTGCCGAGCCGACTCGTGGTATTCCCCGATGAGAACCACTGGATTTTGAAGGGAGAGAATAGCCGCCTGTTCTACGCGGAGATCCACGGCTGGCTTGCTCGCTGGCTTGAGGTTCCTGCGAAGTAGGCCGGCGGGGTTTGTACCTCGGACCGGATTCCTTTATGATTGCGCCCCCGCGCGGCTCCTCGGGCCGCTTGGGGGCGCAGTTGGTTACAAGCAAATGCGCGTATGTGCTTGATGTGTAAGCCCCCCGAGGGGCTTTTCTTTTTTGGGCCCCTGGCCGGGGCGGGATGAGTCAGCGGGGGGCCCTAGGGGCCCTTTTTCGTTCCCGGACGGCGCGGGGTGTGTGAGCGAATGGCAACTTCGTCGGCAGTGCGAGATCGGCTGATCGGAATGCTCGAGCCTCTGGTCGAGCAGCTCGGTTACGAGCTCGTCGATATCGAGTGGGCGTCGGCGCCGCGATCGGGCGTGCTGCGCATCTACCTCGATCAGCCGGTCGGCCACGGTGGCCACATCGGCATCGAAGACTGCGAGAAAGTCAGCCGCGAAGTGTCGGCACGACTCGACGTCGAGGATCCGCTGCCGGGGGCGTACACCCTCGAGGTGTCCTCGCCGGGGTTCGATCGGGTGCTGCGCAAGCCTGCGCACTTCGAGCGCTTCGTCGGCCAGCGCGTGTGGGTGGAGTTGCAAGTGCCGAGGGACGGGCGGCGCCGGTATACCGGGACGCTCGCCAAGGTGTCGGATCGAGGCGTAGAGCTCGAGGTCGACGGACAAACAGTGCAGGTGGCTTTCGCCGATATCGGCAAGGCTCGACTGGTGGCGTGAAGGGGATAGACGATGAGCAAGGAAATCATGATGGTGGTCGATGCCGTCTCGAACGAGAAGGGCGTCGATAAGGAAGTGATCTTCGAGGCCCTCGAGGCCGCGTTGGCATCGGCGACTCGCAAGAAGCATGGCGAGGAGTGGGATGTGCGCGTGGCGATCAACCGCAAGAGCGGTGACTACGACACCTTTCGGCGCTGGAAAGTGTTTGCCGATGACTCGAAGGAACTGGAAGTTCCCGACCGGGAGCTGCGTCTCGAAGATGCGCTCGATGTAAACCCGGCGGCACTCGTCGGCGGTTTCGTCGAGGAGCCCATCGAGTCGGTCGCCTTCGGCCGCATCGCGGCGCAGCAGGCCAAGCAGGTCATCGTGCAGAAGGTCCGCGAGGCCGAGCGCGCGCAGGTCGTCGATGCGTACAAGGATCGCGTCGGGCAGCTCGTCAGCGGCGTCGTCAAGCGCGTCGATCGCAATGGTATTTACGTCGATCTCGGCGGTAACGCCGAGGGTTTTGTGTCGCGCACCGACATGATCGTGCGCGAGCAGGTCAAGCCGCAGGATCGTATCAAAGCCTTCCTCAAGGAAGTGCGCCCGGAGCCCCGCGGTCCGCAATTGTTCCTCACGCGCTCGGCACCCGAGTTCCTGATCGAGCTCTTCAAGCTCGAGGTGCCCGAAGTGGGTCAGGGTCTGATCCAGATCCTCGGCGCTGCCCGTGATCCCGGCATTCGCGCCAAGATCGCCGTGCGCAGCAACGATCCGCGCATCGACCCCGTCGGTGCCTGCGTCGGCATGCGCGGCTCGCGCGTGCAGGCGGTGTCCAATGAAATCGCCGGTGAGCGCGTGGACATCATCCCGCACGACGAAAACCCGGCGCAGTTCGTGATCAACGCGATGTCGCCCGCGGAAGTCATTTCCATCGTGGTCGACGAAGACTCGCACAGCATGGATATCGCCGTCGCCGAGGACAAGTTGTCGCAGGCGATTGGTCGCGGCGGGCAGAACATCCGTCTGGCGAGCCAGCTCACGGGCTGGGAGCTGAACGTGATGACCGAGACGGATGCCGAGGCGAAGAGCGAGTCCGAAGCGCGAGCCCTCGTCGAGAACTTCATGAAGCAGCTCGACGTCGACGAGGACGTGGCCACCATTCTCGTCCAGGAGGGTTTCTCCACGGTCGAGGAAATCGCGTACGTGCCGCAGGCCGAGCTCAACGCCATCGAAGAGTTCAATGAAGACATCGTCAAAGAATTGCGCAGTCGCGCACGCGATGTGTTGCTGACGCAGGCGATCGCCAGCGAAGAGAGCATCGAGTCGCAATTGCCGGCCGATGACCTGCTGCTGCTCGAGGGCATGCAGCCGGATCTCGCGCTGGCGCTGGCGCGTCGCGGCGTTCGAACCCGCGAAGATCTTGCCGAGCAGGCCGTCGATGACCTGCTCGATATTCAGGGACTGTCGGCCGAAGAGGCTGGCAAGCTCATCATGAAGGCGCGCGAGCACTGGTTCGCGCCCGGTCACGGCTGAGAGGCCCGAAGGATCAGACATGGCAGATGTAACCGTTGCCCAATTCGCCGAGGTGCTGAAGGTGCCGGTCGACAAGCTGCTCGTGCAGCTTGAGCAGGCCGGCATCAAAGTCAGCGGCCCAACCGATCGCATCAGCGACGAGGCCAAACTTGAACTGCTGTCGCACTTGCGTCGCAGTCACGGCCAGTCCAATGAGGACGCCGGCGCTACCGCCGCGCCGCGCAAGATCACGCTGCAGCGAAAGCAGCAGAGCGAGATCAAGCTGGCCGGTGCCGCGGGCCGCGCTCGTACGGTCAACGTCGAGGTGCGCGTCAAGCGAACCTACGTGAAGCGCGACGTGCTCGAAGAGCAGTCGAAGGTCGGTACCGAGGACAGCGAAGCGAAGAAGCGTGAGCTCGAGGAGGCCGCCCAACTCGAGCGCGAGCGCATCGATAGCGAGCGCCGCGAAGCTGAGCGGATGGAAGCCGAGAATCGGCGCCGCGTCGAGGAAGAGGCGGCTGCACGCAAGGCCGCTGAGGAAGCTCGCCGCGCGGCCGAGCAGCGCGATCGCGAACAGGCCGAAGCCGAGAAGAATCAGCGTGGTCGTGGCGCGCGCGCCGAACCGGCGGCGCCGACCCCGGCCGATGCGCGTCCGGCGAAGGCGGCCACCGCGACGGAGGCTGATCGAGACCGGCGTACCAAGTATGGTCGCGAGGAGCTGCACGTCAGCACCGACGCAAGTTCGCGCTTGAAGAAAAAGAAGAAGGTTCGCGAGCGCAAGGCGCCGTTCGGCGTGGAAGTGCGTCATGGTTTCGAACTGCCGACTGCGCCTGTGGTGCGCGAGGTAGCGATCGGCGAGACCATCACGCCGCAGGAGCTCGCGCAGAAGATGGCGGTCAAGGCGACCGAAGTCATCAAGACCATGATGAACATGGGCGTGATGGCGACCATCAATCAGCCGATCGATCAGGATACGGCCGTGCTCGTCGTCGAGGAGATGGGGCACACCGCGAAGATTCTCAAGGAAAACCAGCTTGAGAGCGATTTGCAGGTTGCGGACGGCGAAACTCTCGAAATCATGCCGCGCGCGCCGGTGGTGACCGTGATGGGCCACGTCGATCACGGCAAGACGTCCTTGCTCGACTACATCCGCAAGACCAAGGTGGCCTCGGGCGAAGCCGGTGGCATCACGCAGCACATCGGTGCGTATCACGTGCAGACACCGAAGGGCGGAGTCACCTTCCTCGATACCCCGGGTCACGCGGCCTTCACGGCCATGCGTGCGCGTGGTGCAAGGGCAACCGACGTAGTGGTGCTTGTTGTCGCGGCCGATGACGGTGTCATGCCGCAGACCATCGAGGCGATCCAGCACGCCCGCGCCGCCGGCGTGCCGATCGTCGTGGCCGTCAACAAGATCGACAAGGGCAGCGCCGATCCCGATCGCGTCCGTACGGAGCTCTCCAAGCAGGAGGTCATCCCTGAGGAGTGGGGCGGCGATACGATTTTCGTCAATGTGTCGGCCTACACCGGGCAGGGCATTGACGCCTTGCTCGACGCGATCCTGCTGCAGGCCGAAGTGCTCGAACTCGCTGCCCCGCTCGGCGGTCTCGCCTCGGGCCTCATCATCGAAGCGAGCATGGAAAAGGGGCGTGGTGCCGTGGCGACCGTGCTCGTCAAGAAGGGCACGCTGCGTCTCGGCGATCCGATCATCGCGGGTCAGGAATTCGGACGCGTGCGCGCCATGTTCGACGAGAGCGGCAAGTCGGTCACTGAGGCCAAGCCCTCGATGCCGGTGCTGGTGCTCGGTCTCTCGGGCGCGCCGAACGCGGGCGATGAGATCCTCGCCGTCGAGAGCGAGCGTAAGGCGCGTGAAGTGGCCCTCTACCGTCAGGGCAAGTTCCGTGACGTGAAGCTCGCCAAGCAGGCGGCTGCAGTGGGCGATGTGTTCTCGCAGATGACCGAAGAAAAAGCCGGCGTCATCGGCGTGCTCATCAAGGCGGACGTGCAGGGCAGCGCCGAGGCGCTGCGCGATGCACTCGGCAAGCTCTCGACCGACGAGGTGCAGGTCAAGGTCGTCGCGAGCGGCGTCGGCGGCATCACTGCGTCGGACGTGCAGCTGGCAGCAGCTTCCAAGGCCATGGTCCTCGGCTTCAACGTGCGTGCCGATGGTGGCGCACGCGATGCAGTCAAGGAAACCGGTGTCGAGGTCCGCTACTTCTCGATCATTTACGAAGCCATCGACGACATCAAGCAGCGCATGAGCGGCTTGTTGGCGCCGGAGGTTCGCGAGCAGATCGTCGGTACCGCACAGGTTCGCGATGTATTCCGCTCGAGCAAGTTTGGCGTCGTGGCCGGTTGCCTCGTCATCGAGGGCTCGGTCAAGCGCAACAATCCGATCCGTGTGCTGCGCGACAACGTGGTGATTTTCGAAGGTGCGCTGGAATCGCTGCGCCGCTTCAAGGACGACGTTGGCGAAGTGCGTGCCGGTACCGAGTGCGGCATCGGCGTGAAGAACTACCAGGACGTACGCGTCGGCGATCAGATCGAGTGCTACGCGCGGGTGGAGGTCGCCCGGGCCATCGCCTGATGGCGTACCCGGTCGTCCTCCCGTCATGGCGAACTCGGCGCGACAGCAACGCATCGGAGCGGAACTGCAGAAGGTTCTCGCTGAGTTGATCGCCCGCGAAGTCAAGGATCCGCGCGTGGGCAGCGTCACGGTCACAGCCGTGAAGGTCGCGCCGGACATGAGCTCCGCGAAGGTGCTGTTCGTGCCCTTCGGGGGCAAGCATCCCGCCGAAGATGTCCAAGCAGGGCTCACGCGGGCGGCGGGTTTCCTGCGTGGCGAGGTCGGGCGGCGGCTGTCGCTGCGGCATGCGCCGAAACTCGAATTCGAATACGACGAAACGCTCGAACGGGCTGACCACCTGACTCGCCTGATCGATCGAGCCATTCACGGTAAGGGTCCTACGGGCGGGCAAGATTGATCGACGGTGTCTTGCTGCTCGACAAGCCACTCGGCTTGTCCTCGACGGCGGCTGGCCTTCGGGTACGGCGCTTGTTGGGTGCTGCCAAAGCGGGTCATGTCGGCAGCCTCGATCCGCTCGCCACCGGCATGCTGCCCATTTGTCTCGGCGAAGCCACCAAGCTCGCCGGTGAAATCCTCGATGGGGACAAGGTGTACCGGTTTCGCGTCCGGCTGGGTCGCCGCACATCGACCGGAGACGTCGAGGGCGAGGTAACCGAGACCGCACCGGTGCCGATGCTCGAACGCACTGCGGTCGAAGTCGTGTTGCGCGGATTTATCGGCGAGCACATGCAGGTGCCGCCGATGTACTCGGCCATCAAGCAGGCGGGTCAGCCCCTCTACAAGCTCGCCCGGGCGGGCGTAACGGTTGAGCGTGCACCGCGGCGAGTCCGGATTGAGCGGTTGGAGATGCTCGCCCTGGAGCCCGAAGCCCTCGAGCTGCAGGTGGAGTGCGGTAAGGGCACCTATGTTCGGGTGCTTGCCGAGGATATTGCCGCCGCGCTCGGGACCGTGGGCCACGTGGAGTTGCTGCGGCGTCAGAGCGTGCAGCCTTTCCCGGCCGAGCGCATGGTGACGATCGAGGCCCTGCAAGCGGCCCTCGAGGCAGGGCAGCCACTGCCGTTGATTAGTCCGAGCGAAGCGGTGGGTCATCTGCCGATGGTGACGCTCGCGGCGGCCGAGGCACGCCGCCTGCAGCAGGGACAGACCGTTTCAGCGGCGGGTGCCACGCTGGGCGCAATACGGGCGTCGGGCGGGTCTCCGCCCGAGCCGGAGGCCACCGTGCGCGTGCACGGTCCGCAGGGCCAGTTCCTCGGTTTGGGGCGTCTGTTGAGCGATGGCCGATTGGCGCCGAAACGGCTTGTCGCACAACCCCTCAGCGAGTAGAATGCGCGGCCTTCAATAGGGTCGTAACTACCAAGTATTTAAAGGGTTTTTCAGAATGCCTCTCAGCACAGAGAAAAAAAGCGGAGTGATCTCTCAGTTCCGCCGTGAAGCCAATGACACCGGATCGCCGGAAGTCCAGATTGCCTTGCTCTCCGAGCGCATCAGCGGTCTCGGTCAGCATTTCGCCTCGCATGCAGGAGACCACTCCTCGCGTCGCGGACTCGTGAAACTCGTCAACCAGCGTCGCAAGCTCCTCGATTACCTCAAGGCTCGTCAGCCCCAGAAGTATCAGGACGTCGTCGAACGCCTCGGACTGCGCCGCTAAGCAGTCCGGTTGCAAAGGCCGCGACTCGGACGAGCGCGGCCTTTTTGTTTCCCATCCCCTTTTTTTTCGAGGTTTCCCGCGTGGCTGCATTCAAGAAAACATTCCAGTACGGTCCCCACACCATGACGCTCGAGACGGGCGAGGTGGCTCGGCAGGCCAACGCCGCCGTCATCGTCAGCCTGGGCGATACGGTCGTGCTGTGCACGGCGGTTGCTGCCAAGTCAGCGGCGCCGGGTCGCGACTTCTTTCCGCTCACCGTCAACTATCAGGAAAAGACCTACGCCGCCGGGCGCATCCCGGGTGGTTTTTTCAAGCGTGAAGGTCGTCCTACCGAAAAGGAAACGCTGACCTCGCGCCTGATCGATCGGCCGATTCGTCCGCTTTTCCCTGATGGTTTCTACAACGAGGTCCAGGTTGTCGCCACGGTGGTTTCGCTCGATCCGCAGATCGACGCTGATATCCCGGCGATGGTCGGTGCCTCGGCGGCGCTTGCCTTGTCGGGCGTGCCCTTCAACGGACCGATCGGTGCGGCGCGCGTCGGTTACCGGGATGGCAAGTATCTGTTGAACCCGGACGCCAAAGACGTCAAGACGTCGGCACTCAACCTCGTCGTCGCCGGTACGCGCGATGGCGTGATGATGGTCGAGTCCGAAGCGAACTGCCTCTCCGAAGAAGTGATGCTGGGCTCGGTTGTGTTTGGTCACGAGCAGATGCAGGTGGCCATCAACGCCATCAACGAACTCGTCAAGGAGTGCGGCAAGCCGCGCTGGGAGTGGTCGCTGAACGCGGTCACGGTCGAAGTCGAGCAGGCGGTCAAGGCGGCCGCGCACGATTCGCTCGCCGAGGCCTATCGCATCACCGAGAAGCAGTCGCGCTATGCGCGCGTCGGCGAAATCAAGAAGGCGGTGATCGAGCAACTCTCGGGCGGTGAAGCGCCCAAGTACTCCGCTGATCAGGTCGACGGTCAGCTCTTCAAGCTCGAGAGCAACATCGTCCGTGAGCGCATCCTCAACGGCGAGCCGCGCATCGACGGTCGTGATTCCACCACGGTGCGTCCGATCACCATCAAGGTGGGCGTGCTGCCGCGTACTCACGGGTCGGCGCTCTTCACCCGCGGCGAGACGCAGGCGCTCGTGGTCACGACGCTGGGCACGGGTCGCGATGCACAGATCATCGATGCGCTTGAAGGCGAGCGTCGCGAGCCGTTCATGCTGCACTACAACTTCCCGCCGTTCTCGGTGGGCGAGACCGGCATGATGTCGGGTCCGAAGCGCCGCGAGATCGGCCACGGCAACCTCGCGCGTCGCGGCGTCAATGCCGTAATGCCCGATATGGAGAAGTTCCCGTACGTCGTGCGCGTCGTGTCGGAAATCCTCGAGTCCAACGGCTCATCGTCGATGGCTTCGGTCTGCGGCGCTTCGCTCGCCATGATGGATGCCGGCGTGCCGCTCAAGGCGCCGGTCGCGGGCGTTGCCATGGGTCTCGTGCTCGAGGGCAAGCGTTACAAGGTCATCACTGACATCCTGGGTGACGAAGATCATCTCGGCGACATGGACTTCAAGGTCGCGGGAACCAAGGACGGCGTTACCACGCTGCAGATGGACATCAAGGTCGAGGGCATTACGCCCGAGATCATGCAGGTTGCACTCGAGCAGGCGAAGGCCGGCCGTCTGCACATCCTCGGCGAAATGAACAAGGTGCTCTCGTCACCGCGCGAGAAGATGTCCGAGTGGGCGCCTTCCATCATCACCCTGAAGATCGACCCGGAGAAGATCCGCGACGTGATCGGCAAGGGCGGTGCGGTGATTCGCCAGATCACGGAGGAGACGGGCACCACCATCGACATCGAGAACGACGGTACGGTGAAGATCGCCTCGGTCAACGGTACGGCCGGTCGCGAGGCGCAGGCGCGAATCGAACTCATCACGGCCGACGTCGAAGTGGGTCGGGTGTATGAGGGTCGCGTGGCGCGTCTGATGGACTTCGGTGCGTTTGTCACCATCCTGCCGGGTCGCGACGGTCTCGTGCACATCTCGCAGATTTCCAACGAGCGTGTGGAGCGTGTCTCCGACAGTCTCAAGGAAGGCGACGTTGTGAAGGTGAAGGTGCTCGAAGTCGACCGTCAGGGTCGCGTGCGCCTGTCCATGAAGGACGTCGAAGCGCGCTAAGCCGCGGGTATCGCTTTCAGGTATCGGCGGGCGGGAGGCGAACCTCCCGCTCGCCTTTGAATCTCTCTGGCTGCCACGCTGCGGCAGCCGCCCTCAACAGTTCGCGGGGCTCGCTGATCCGGATCGGCGGGTTCGGCTGTTTCAGTTGCTTGAGTGCTTCGCGAAGCGTCTGCACCGCATCCTGACCTTCGAGCCGCACGGAGTGGCGGGTCTTGGCTAGTTTCTGTCCATCCGCTTCGACTAGGAGCGGCAAATGCAGGTACCGGGGCACCGGCAGTTGCAGGGCCTGCAGCAGTGCCAGTTGCCACGGGGTGCTATCGAGCAGGTCGGCGCCGCGAACTACATCCGTGACGCCTTGATCGGCATCGTCGATCACCACCGCAAGCTGGTAGGCCAATACGCCATCGCGGCGGCGCACGATCACATCGCGGTGCACCATCGGGTCGAAGCGAACTTCGCCGAGACTTCGGTCCTGAATGCGTGCAGCGTCGAGGACGCTGAGGTCGGCGCGCAGCGCCGAGTCACGGGGATCGCAACGACGTCTGCGGCACTCACTGACACAGCAGGCGTCACCCTCGGCCGCCAACTGTCGGCGGCTGCACTGGCAGTGGAACAGGGGAATGCGCTGCTCAAGCTGGGTCAGCGCGTGCTGGTAGCGCTCGAGTCGGCTGCTTTGGCGCCAGGGCGGTTGCGGCCACTCGAAACCGAATGCCGACAGGGTCGCCAGAATCGAGGCTTCGGAGTCGGCACGCACCCGCGCGACATCGAGATCCTCGATGCGCAGCAGCCACTGACCGTCCGGTGAGGATTTGGCATCGAGCCAACTGCCGAGTGCCGCAATCAGCGAACCGCGATGCAGTTCGCCCGTGGGGGAGGGTGCAAAGCGGCCCACCGACCCCATGTGTCGGACTCAGCGGTAGCGGTCGTCGCGGTCGCCGTACTGCTTCTCGCGCCGCTCGCGGCGCTCCTGGGCTTCGAGGCTCAGCGTCGCCACCGGCCGGGCCTCGAGGCGCTTGACGCCGAT
>Ga0078894_10000760_pt1 | contig 23022 bp, 17 predicted proteins | sample LauGreSu1BDMLBSD_2_FD_67506 | JGI IMG/M metagenome (GOLD analysis project Ga0078894, IMG submission 67506) | Freshwater lake microbial communities from Lake Michigan, USA - Su13.BD.MLB.SD (version 4) (version 4) | ecosystem: Environmental > Aquatic > Freshwater > Lake | place: Lake Michigan... | reverse complement strand
TGCTGCTGGTGCTTCTGCTGGTGCTTCTGCTGGTGGTGCGGGTGGGGCCAGTCGACTGTTTCCTGTAGGTGCTTCAATTACTTCCTCTCCTGCATCTTCCTCACCTTCACCTTCACCCTCCGCCCCAAGCATACCACCTTCCTTGATTCCCTGCTTATCCCACAAATCCTGTAAATGCTGCTCATATCCAACAATCCGCTCGTACCAGAATAACCCATATATCAACTTCTCAAACATACTCTCAGGCTTGTATGTTGTTAAAGGCAGTAATGCAAACAGCGTTGGCGACTGTCCTTTAAAATACCTATATAAGTAATAAGGAAGCACAAAAATAAAGAAGAATCCGCCATATATAAAGTTCAAAATGCGAAATCCCTTGGGTCTGAAAATAGCATCATTTGCGGCCAAGGTCCCTGCCCAAAGCATTAGACCAATAATAAGACACCATTTAGCGGTTGTTATAATTGTATTAATAATTTGGTCCTGGAATGTAACACTATCAGATGCAACAGTCGGGTCATCTTTGAGCGCCCGTAATTTCTGTACAACTTCATACGCCTCTGGACTTGCTGCTAACACGCGAATAAAATACTCGCCAATAAATGCATTCTGTTTCTTTATTTCCTTCAACGCATTTGTTACATTATTAGTATATGTAGTTTTATTTGCAAACTCATTTGCATTATAAAAAGAAGTAATGTCTTCAGCCGCTTTTAGAAGTGCTTTCTTATCTGCGGGTGTAACTTGGATATTATTTTTGGCAGCGACATCACCTGTAGCAAATTCAGTTAGAGTCTGTATTAGTTGAAAGGCTAATGTGCGAATACCAAGACCTGCAACAATTGTATCAATCTTATTCAGCGTCTTTGAAATCTCCTCCTCGATTTTCTTCTGGGACGTCGCCGTGTTATTTGCCAAATATGTCCGCGACTTTTCAATAAGGGTATTCAGTAACTCAGAATCACGCAGATTTTTTCGCAGAAAAGTCTCGCCATACTGGCGACGAATATTCTGCTCCTTATTTGTAAGGACATCCTGTTTAGAATTAATATATGCGCGCTGGTCTGCTTCTTTATTACTAAACATATTGCCAATACCGAGGTCAACTTTCACGGTGCTAGGGGCTGCTGTTGCAGGTGCAGGTGCTGCAGCAGGCACAGCAGCCGCAGATGCAGCTTGTGTCACCGTTGTCGTTGTCGCAGCCATTCTGTTTAATGCACGCCCAAAAATTGATTAAGACTTGGCCACATTCTAAAAGCCAGCTCTCCATAAATGTCGGATACCTATTATGCCTGTTATGAAGCCGAGAAGGGAAATTACTGGACTTGTCAGGGGCCGTATGATACATCAACACTAGCCGATGCATTTATAAAAGACAAAATCTGCCCACGGCGAACATTCATTGTCTCCGCCCCAGCATTCACACCAGAAATCATTCGACAGCAAATTGTTAGTAATAATTTATTAAAAACAATACAGCCTTCTATTATCTTTAAAGAACCGGGTAACGGTCCTGGCGCAAATGTGTATAATGTATGGGATTGGCAAGCACATTAAAAAAGCCCACATAATTGCCTTAACACCTGTACAATATGCAAGTCAATCTCAGGCATTGACAGTGAAACATAATTATAGATAATAGTTCTGAAAAAAACAAATTCATATATACCTAAAAGGGCGACCATTGCAACATTTTCTACGACTACGCGGCGCCAATGGAACTTGTATTTACGGAATACAGCCCATGCTGCCGCAGTACCAGTTAGGCTAGTAATGCCGACAAAATAGAGCCATGATTGCACTTGCAACTGTTTATTAAAATCGGTCCGTCCTGCTGCTGCTGACTCCGCCGCAGCCGTGACATTTTGAATATTCACTAACAGCCGTGTAATATTTGCAACAACAGCTGTTATATTTGCTGGCCATGCCGCACAACTATCTCCAAGTGCATACACATAGCCATCAATTGTTTTAAGGAGACCCGAATCCTCTGATTTTGAAATAAATTGGAAAAAGAAGACCGTTTCAAATAGCGAAATAAGAGAAATATGAATAAGAAGGCTGACACATTTTTCATACCACCAGATAAAATCAAAGCGTGGTCGAACAGCAGAAAGGGGGACTTGCAATGGTGCGGGTGTTTTTGCTACTGCAGACGCTGCTGAAAGAACAAGAAAGGAGTCCGAGTAGGAAGGTGGGCGTAATAATGGTGTTTTACGACTTGTGGGGCTAGCCGCACCTAGACTCGATAATTCAAGACATGAATCGGATAATCCAATTTGTGGTGCCGGCTCATCGGCCATATCCTAACTGCTAATTATAAAGCGTATTTAAGACCACCTGTACCATTTTGTATAAGTACCCAGTTAATCGATTCGACATATACAGTTATATCATATACATATTGATAATTGTTATTTGCATTTAGGGGTAATGGAAATACATTAAGGTCTATTTGAAAATTTTTAATACGACTTGCATTAATGGACCCGCTTGGTTGTACAGATGACTGTTTAATACTAAAAGGGTATGGTAAGCTATTTGTGCGATTCGTTGCTTTATAATATTTATAAGGTACTAGTTTTCGAAAGTACTCTGCACTTCGCTCATCTTGTATGACAGTGCCATCGCAGATGACTTGTATGCCGCGAAGAATATCCTGTTGGCCACGGTCAATAAGAAGACCAGACGAAGGAATACCTACAGGTGCTGGTGAGCTCGGTGTCTGTATATATGGTGCAACATCATTTACCCAGTTTGTCCAGTTAAACTCGTTATTTCGTCCAGGAATTGCATCACTGCGCCTAGGCACTGTTATTAAGCGCGTAATAGGATTATGTATCTCTAACTGTAGATAATCACGTGTATATATTGTTTTAGGAACGGCCGTTACTTGGTAAACTAAATATTGTAGTTGTGTTGTTGAAAATGTAGTTCTCTCTTCATCACTTAAGTATACATATGTAGCTAAAATGCGTGGATTATACGGAATACTATTAAGTGGTGGTAGCGAATAACCAATATCAACGAGGAAATTATTTATATACCAATTATTGACATTTACATCATATCTACCGGTATCTTCAACGTAATTTGGTAAGCCAAGTTGATATTGTGCTGCACTTGCATTCATATATAAACCAGGTGTAACACGGTATCCACTTGGGTCGAGGATAGTGTATAATTCCTGTACAGAGCGTAGTGTTAGCTGCACTTCCACCTCCTGCAACTGCAATGCACATAATGGCAGCGATAAGCTCGGGTCTTCCGTGCACCAGAAGGGAATTGGCACGTAAATGTCACGTCCAAATATTGATGGGCGATTTACCTGCGTATTTGTGGCAGGGAGATTGGCGACGACGGTTGGATATTTCCCCTGGATTGTTCCTGCGGAGCCAACAGCCGCAGTAGAGCTATTTGCAGGGTCGTATAATTCAGGTATGTGGCCAACTAAATACTCCCATTTGCGCAATGTATCTTCATCCATATCCAAATTTGCCCTTGCCACTAAATAACTGCCATCAAATTCCTGGATTTTCTGACCACCAATAAATATAGCAACTCGTTCAATTAGACGACAGCCAATATATTTGGACCATGCAAACTCATATTGTGCACGATTAGGAATAATATTATTATATACATCAACGTATTTTGAGTATATATCAGGAAGGGTGAAGACAAAGTACATATCGCGAACTAAATCAGCATAACGTGGTAACTTTGCACGTATTTGAATAGGTTTATCCCATGACAATGTATTTGGTCCATCTATTGCGACATTAAATGACTCTTCAGAAAAGTGCGTATATTTTCGAAAGACTTTATAAAAATAAGTCATATGTGGATTGGCACTTAGGAGTACATTTTGTGCCCCATATGTGACAAAAGCAAAGAATCCGCCTCCAGGCATTGTCTGTTTGGTATTACCATATAAATCTAATTTTAAGCAACGTGTTGTTACAAAAATTAGATTTTAATAATTAACGGTACTAGTGTTCATTTGCCTGCAAATATGGTCGGAGGGTCTACTGCGAAGTTACCCACCAATCATCCGTTAGATACGGGGGTTTATCTTGTGACATCGGGTCCACCTTCTTAGATGGACCTGCCTGTAAAATATCATTAATTTCGGTATAGCTTAGTGCATAGCTGTAATATGTCAGTAAGCTAATAGAGCCCGTTATTGAGCCGAACACATTGAAAGACTGGCCATCGAGAGCGGGAATAAGGTTGCCATTCAGTGTAATACGGCGCTGGCTAAATACGTGAATACTCTGGTAATTCTGATAAGGGACGGACTTCTCAAAGTTCAGGCGCTTTGCAATATTTCCATTAATAAATACATTCATACCATTGTCCTCGCACATTAGGACGACATGCACCCATTTACGAATAGGGAAGTTCTCAATATCAACATAGCGATTTGCTGCGGTAAATGTATTCATATATACACGCATTGTGTTGTTATTATTGTGCATATATACACCGGGCCCTAAGAGTGGGTACTGGCAGCTATATCCTTTATGGAATACGTGGCGCAGACCATCTTCTGTACCAAAACCTTCCTGGTCGACATATAAGAAGAAAGAATATGAGAACTCTACACCAGTACGCTCATTATCAGAGAGGTAAATCGACTTACCACCTGCGTCGGCAGGGTTCTGCGAAAATGTGTACATCTTTGAGCTTGTAGCGGTGAATGGTAGCAGATTTGTCTGCGTTTTACCAACACCCTTAATTAGACGGTAAATGTATTCTGCACCGAACATAATAAAATGCAGAATCACAAGCAAAATAAATGCCATAATAGCCTGCGCCGGATATGACGAATAGCCTGTATTTATTCCTTGGTTATTGGACGACATCTATTGCCAGGGCACAAATTTGGGATGCAACTGCTGCTGCAACTGCTGCTGCCGCTACTGCTTAATTCATTGTTGGATAGAACTGATTGTCAAGGGCGGTCGGGTCAAAGAAACTACGTAGCCAGTCCCAGAATGATGTAATACCAATCGGGCCCGCCTGATACATTCTATTTGCCTCATCAGGACCCATTGCAACGTTACTTAATACTAGGCTGCCCATATATCCACCAAATCCATTTGCATCATATGCCTTTAGCTGATAACCACCCGTGTTTACACGGAAAAAGCTGGGATTTAGACAAGAGCGGGCGAGCTTACCATCAATATACACATCTGTAGTACGACCATTTAGGACAATATTGACAAGTGTCCACTTCTGTAGCTCAATATTAGGGATATCGCAGCTGCTCATTTGAGACAGTGGCCCGCTTGCAATAACTGGCTTATTGAAGAGGTCGCTGACATTCTGGTTATTGAGTGTTGCAGTGTCCCCTGTTACCTGGTTAGGGTCACTTGCCTGCACACGTACATGTAGAGTATTTGTGTTTGCACCTAAGTACACGACAATTGTGTAGAATCCACCTGAAACTGCGCCAATTGATAATATATGCTTATTATATCCTGCACGCGCACCCCAGTTCTGGACGTAGAGCCAGAAGCTAATGCTGTATTCACCACCTTCCATAAGAGGAGGAAACTGGTCGGCAGTCTTCACAAGTGGCTGAACTTGACTCACATTCTTCACACCTTGGAATAAGGTCACAGAAGCTTCAGGCCCACCTTGGAATAAGAACTGGTACAGATAATATAAGGCAATTACACCACCAACGATAATTGCTATTTTAAAGAACATTGTTACACCATCGGCAGCGTCCATTCTAACTAAGCATAAGGAGTTTCCCATTCTTGTAATGCATTTTTGGGCGTGCGTCCATCGGCTCTACAGAAGAAACCGCCGGGGCATGTAAAAATAGAGAAGGGATTGCCTATAGTCATTGTAATATCCGTCGGGGGTTTTTGACGAGTATCGGATGTATCGGCGAGCTCTTCGCGGACATCTTGGAGGGATAGACGGTAGTTGAAAACACGACCCTGGCGGAAAACACCTCGTAACTGTGGACCACCAATCGATAAACTCGCAGATGCATATACAGGCATATGCTCTAAACGCTTACTGGCGACGATTTTATCATTATACATTACATCAAATCTGCGGCCATCACGAAGAATACCTAATTGCACCCATTTTTGTTGTGGAATAGGAGCAAGTTCAATATGCTCCTCCTTTGATTGGCCAGTAGACGTGTTAAATGTATTTACCATCAATTCTGCCGAGTTAGGTCCATAGTTAAGCTTGAGTACATCCGGAATTTCGAGCAAAGTATTTGTAGTCTGCTCTACTCGGGATGTCTTATCGCTTGCTTTTAGGTAGAAGTAGATAAGAAGCGTAGAACTTGAAGGAGATAGGAGGTATTTTCTTGTATTATCGGAGTCAAACACATATTGCTGCTGCTCTAGTGTCCCATCTGCTGGGGCAAGAGGCTGCTGCTGGCGCCTATTTGGATTTCTGTAGTAGGCAAATACGACATACAGTACTATTGCAACAATGATTAGGAATCCAATATAGTAGGCTGCTGTTATTTCCATCTATGACATAGACTGAAATAAAAGAGTGGGGCTGCCTGCACTTTATGCAGATGCAGATGCTGGGAGAGAAGGGATTAGCAGGGAGGCGGAGGCAGGGGCGGGTAGCACAGGCAGGGCAGAGGCTGCCGCAGGTAGAACAGAGGCAGATGCAGGGAGGGAGGGAACTAGCAGAGAGGCAGAGGCTGCTGCAGGTAGCGGAGGCAGGACAGAGGCAGAGGCTGCCGCGGGTAATGCAGGCATAGAAGGTGCCTGCGAAGCTGCAGCCGCCGCCGCCGCAGCGGCAGCAACTCCAGTCGGCAGACTAGACCGCACATAATCTCCAATATTTGACTGTACTTCAGTCAACACTGTATTTGATACACCAGGTCCTGTTGTAGGGCCACATACACCACCTATTAGCTCAGAAATGGCAGATAGCGAACGCTGGGGCTGCTCACCGAAATCCTTAATGTCAAGGGCAGGCAAATAGGCCATTTCTGCCGGCGTAATAGTGCCCTTCCATAAACGTAAATTGCGCACATCTGCCATCGCCGCAAAGGAATGACCAGGGGGTACAAAAGACCCTGCGACAGGCAATGGGGCACCTGCCAACTGCCGTGTTGAATGTAATTTACCGTTATAATAAACTTCCATATATTTGCTACCCATTACTACACCAATCCTAAATGGCTGTTGCACAGGTACATTAGCAATTACACTATTCTCAAATAACTGCTTACCATCAATCACACTAATTGTAGATACAATTAGGTCATTTGTAGACTTATCCAAATACATGGCCAAGTTATAATTGCCAATTTGTTGTGCAATTGTCACACCTTCGCTAACAACAGGTTTCCCTGTGAACTTCACATCACTGCGTGAAAAGATTGGGCGGTCCATTGCAGATGAAATATTGGGGTCCTTTATCAGTATATCAAGAGCAAGTGAGTAGTTATATGTACCATCATCACCGCCTAATAGCACAGTATTTGCGCTGTCTAAAATAGCGGGTGTCTTTGTCCAATATTCACCAGTAGATTGTTTACCAACTGTTGGCACAGGTATAAATCCTGGCCCAGCATTACGAACTTTAAAAATAGGGCGTATTGTGTAATGAACAATTAGAAGAATAGCGAGCATTGAAACGGCCGCCGCAGCAAATGCCAATAAAATCCCTTTCCAATTCACACCACTTGGCGCCATTGCTCCAGCAGCCGGCATATATGCATACATCAAACTACCGAATAAAATAAATAGAGAAATACTGAGTAGTGTGACAACAGAATCACTATTTGAATTACCAGTTGTATATAATACAAGTGTTGTTAGAATAAGTGCAAAAGCCACTATAGGAAATGCCATAGCTTTGCTATTTGGCGGAGAGTAACCTGACTGCATTGATAGAAATCTATTTTGAAATGATAGTCTACTACCTGCGTCCATTCTGTTGTTTCCTCGTTATTTTCTGCTGCGGTCTTTAGCGCTAAATTTATGTTCGTGGTGCACTACGTAACCAATAAAATGCACCTGCAATGGCCGCCGTACCTGCAATTCCTAATGCAGCGCCTTTCATTAAACTCAATAAATGTTGCTCTGAAAAATCCTTGCTTGTTATAATAGGAGACCTGTCCCGTTCACCTAATAGTTTAATGTAATTGAGAGCCTCTTCAACTGTCCATTTTGGTTTTCCAAGTGATGCATTGACTGCATTATGAAGGTCCACAGTCCATTTGAATAAATCTGTGCGACTATCTAAATGCGGGGTCAGTGGATTTTGTGTTATATGTTGCTTATAGTGCTCGCGACAAACCGGGCATGGTATTAAATTGGCAAGACTCTCAAAGAACTGTTTTGCGGACCGTTTTTCTGTATAAGTTGGTTTAGATGCGTAACCGAGTGCAACAATATGTATTGTCATCCAGAAAAAAGGCCCCCATACAGTCGGCGGTATATTCATTTATACTACTTTATTAAGCGCCTTTGGATTTTATAAATAATGTTGCACGCGGCACCAAGCTGCTTCTTAAGAAAACCTAAGGCTCTGCTCTTAATTATTAACAAGTAGTTTGACCAAATGTATGGTCGAAATAAGCATTTTATATATCCATCACACAAGCAATCACAAACTGTGTGTACAAACTGTAATCATATAGGACATTCCTATAAATTTTGTCTAGCACCTGTTAATAGTTATGGGATTATTGCATTTCGAGTGCGTGACCCAAGCTGGACACTATCAAAAGGCCTTTCTGCAGGCGGCGGCAACAACCTGACTGGTATCGATGATGCTGTGCAAAATGTGGAATTTTTACTTATTCAACGCAAAGATTCACTTCGCTTTGTCGATTTTGTACGTGGAAAATATGACATACAAAATACGACCTATCTGAAACAATTGCTGACAAATATGACACAGGAGGAGCGTGAATTTCTACGAACAACTACATTTGAGGATATGTGGCGACGTGTATGGGGCTCAAGTACTGTTCGAAATTACAAGAATGATTATGAACTATCAAAGCAACGATTTACTGCAATTAAGGAGACCTCAACTGATGGCACTGGCCAATCAATACTGGAGAAACTCTTGAATGAAACAACTACAAATTGGACCACGCCTGAATGGGGATTTCCAAAAGGTCGGCGCAACCCTCGTGAAGATGATAAATCATGTGCAATTCGAGAGTTTGAGGAAGAAACTGGGATTTCACATGATAAGATTTCAGTTATTAGCAATATGGAGCCATTATGTGAAACTTTTTTTGGCGATAATAACGTACATTATTGTCATAAGTACTATCTGGCATATATTCCCGTTGGTGTCAATTATGCAGATATAACAACACATCCGCATATGAGTCGTGAAATAGGGAATATTGGATGGTTTACACTTGATGAGGCATTGTGTCGTATTCGTTCAGAAAATGTGGAGAAGCGTGAGATTTTATTGCGTGTAAGTGGTATTATTCGGAATTATTGTTGCGGGATGTTTTAGTTTGCGACGGCAAGGTCGCGGATAGGCCAACGGAAGAAATACTGAGCGTGACAATTAGAATAGATGGACTTCAGTGGTATGACCAAGAAAGAGGTCTTGGACGCCTGGGACGAGGAAACTGATATGGCCCGCCGCGACCTTATTCTAGAAGAACTCCAAGGTCGCAAGCTATTTCCCAGCAATTACGAATATATGTACGAAATGACTACGGGAGCCTATCCGGATAGTGCAATTACAAAAGACCGCGGTCAATATTTGGCGCGAGACCCAGAGTTCTTGCAAAAATTAATGGCCCGACGCGAGTTTGCGGAGAGCATTCAGCATGACTGGGAATTGCCGAGTGACCCTTGTGATGTCGGTCGCGGTTTTGAAGTCACCCCTGTTCAGCGTTTTGTTGCCAATTTCATGTCCCCTAAAAGCCCTTACATGTCTGCACTTCTCTATCACGGTGTTGGTGTTGGTAAGACGTGTGGTGCCCTACAGATTGCTGAAAACTGGCTCTCAAACTTTCCCAACAAGCGAGTAATTGTTGTCGCCCCTGGCGTAATTCAAGAAGGGTTTCGCACAGAATTGTTTGACATTGCTCGTATGCGCTTTGGTGCATCCAAAACAGAACCAAATCACCTTTCTGGCTGTACCGGCTCCTATTACTTGGAATTATCAGACTCTCTCTATATCCAGCCTGACCCTAACGCGCGTGACCCTATTGAGGAAGAGGCCGCCACACGTAAACGTATCCAGAAACGCGTCAATAAACAAATCGATAAGCGTTATGAGTTTTATGGTTATCTAGCCTTTGCTAATTATATTACAAATATAATCAAACCTTCGCAGCGTATTGCCGATAAAGTTGCCCGCGAGATTGATGAAAAACAACGTATCAACGCTATTTTTGACGGCACATTACTCATAATTGACGAAGCCCACAACTTGCGTGAAATATCGGATGAGCAGCAGACAAACACTCCTGACGAGGACTCGGACTCGCCTGAAGGGTCTGAAAGTGCCAAACAGTCATCTGAGGGCAAAGTTCTTACACCATTCCTGAACATGGTCCTCAATTACACAACTGGCCTCAAACTTGTACTTATGACTGCAACACCTATGTATAACTCATTTGCTGAAATTATATTCTTATTAAATCTATTATTGAAAAATGACGGACAAGCCGAGTTGAAATTTGGAGATATTTTTGCCGATAAGAATGGTACATTTAGGGAGAATGGTGAGAAAATTCTTGGTCTTGTAGCATCCCGCTATATTAGTTTTATGCGAGGCGAGAATCCACAGTCGTTCCCTTTGCGATTATATCCACTTGACCGCGAGCCATTAGAGGATTATCCCACTCGTAATCCAAGTGGAGGGCGTGTGAATATAGATGAGATTGATTTTATGGATAAGCTGCCAATTGTAACAACGGAACTTTCTGGTGATTCACTGCGCGCAGTAAAATTCTTCTCAGATAAACTGAAAAAGAGCGATGGTATTAGCAGTTTCAATTTAGAGAAGATTGTCCAGGCGGGTAATATAATTGTGCCTTTACCTGAAGATATGGAGGATAATGAGACTACACTTGCAAAGCGTGTATCCATTCGTGCACTTGACATGCATTTTGAGAAACGGTCTGAAGATAAAATCACATCTTGGTACCCTCGCAACGAGGACTCGGCAGATTGGCTCGGTGAAGATAACTTGGCCGAATACTCCCCTAAATACCACAAGGTTCTCCAATATATTCGCAAGGCAGAAGGTGTTTGCTTCTTATATACACGATATATTCAGGCCGGCGCATTGCCTCTTGCACTGGCATTAGAGGCGAATGGCTATACACCTTATGGACGCAAAACAGGATATTTGGCAAGCGGTCCAGTCACGCCTGGTGGACGCCAATGTGCCCTTTGTGAAAATCGTGAGGCTGCGCATAAAGAGATTGATGACCATAAATTTGTTGCAGCCAAATATATCCTTCTAACTGGTGATAAGACAATTTCACCAAATAATAAGAATATGATTAAAGCGGAGAAATCGGCGGACAATGTTAATGGTGCGCGTGTTAAAGTTGTAATTGGCTCGTCTGTTGCAGCAGAAGGTGTTGACTTGAAATTTGTCCGTGAAGTCCATGTATTAGATTCTTGGTACCATTTGAATAAAATTGAGCAGATTATTGGTCGTGGTATTCGTTTCCGCTCTCATTGCGCCCTTCCTGAGGAAAAACGTAATACAACCATTTATTTACATGCAGCGGTCAGGCCAGCAGAGGACAATCGCGAATCTGGTGATTTATACAGTTATCGCGTCTCGTATCGTAAGGGTCGACAAGCAGGTCGCATCACACGCGTATTAAAAGAATATGCCGTTGATTGTAATTTAAATCACGATGCAATTATTATTGCAAATGCGGACCCTATTTCTCAAGTAATAGACTCACAAAATAATGTGCGCGAAGATGTACCTATTAATGATATGCCATTTACGGCGGTATGTGACTGGCTAGAAGACTGTGATTACAAATGTGCAGAGCCACTTGCTATTGAGCCATCTACGACACTTGATATCAGTTATGATGAGTATGCTGCAAAATGGCGCGAAAATGAGCTGAAAATACGCCTTCGTCGACTATTTGAAAAACAAGCATTCTATAGTCTGCAAAAACTATCTGAAAAACTGTTTGTTGATGTTCCTAAAGTTGCGCAGGCAGAGCTGCTCTATAAAATTGTCGGCAACAAGTCATTTAGTGTAACCCATAATGGGCGCGAAGGATATATTATCTACAAGAATGGTTATTATTTATTCCAGCCTATGAATTTTATAGACATTAATGTACCCCTTGCCTTACGAATTGCGGCATATCCTGTTAAAGTGGAGCGTTATGAGCCACGCGATATTTATACGGAAATCACGCAGCGGATAAAGGCAAAGAGGCAGGCTGCAGTATTAGCGTTAGAGGAGGGTGATGAGGAGGCGGCGGCGGCAGCGGAGCGGGAGGCAGAAGGTGAGGAAGGTGAAGACGCAGACCTAATTGCAGCAACAGCGCCCAAGAAGGAACTTGGTCGTACATCAGAAGAGCTCCTTCAACTTTGGGGCATGTATGAAGAATGGGCCACAAAACTTGCATCATATGATAGTTTACGTAAAATTAATGCTGTTATGTATTCAAAGGAGATTGGTGACTTCATACAGGAGCGGGCGAATGATGAGGCAAAGGAGGAAGAGCGACTAATGCAGCGTTATGAAGTAATACAATGGTTTGCGGGTGCATGTATACCATGGACGGAAGAGAAACGGGGGTTCTTTACGAAAGCAGTTATGGAGCTTGTATGGGATGAGGAATTCAATGACGATGACCGCGAAACATTGCTATTTGAGCGTGAACAAATGCCAGAGACAATGGCCGCCGCGGCGCGTCATCATTATTTCAGGACAAAGAGTGATTCTATTGTGCGGCTGATATCAGCCGATGAGAATACACTCAAGTATTATTGCAATGGCAAGACATTATGTGCGCCGGCCAAGATTGCACTCTTTGAAACAAAACGTAAGAAGGATGATCCCATTAAGAAGACCGATGACCCGCTATCCACACTTGTTGTTAATAAAGACACCACTGGCCAGCTATACGGTTTTATAACAAACGAGAAAGGTATGTATGTGTATAAATCGCATAGACCAGGAAAAACGGGTAGTGGTGAGAAATGTGACAATGTTACAAATATGAAGAAACATCGTGAAAAGGTTGTAGAGCTAGGCGAAGTGTTGGCTGAAGTTGTAGGGGAAAATTATCAGCTAACCGAGGAAATCCTTGACAAGAGTACACGTAAAGTTGTAAATCCTAAACGCATGTGTATGTTACTAAATCTTGTACTGCGCTATATGGATGCAATGGGTGTCCAGAAGAAACGTTGGTTTTATCGACCTATTGAGGCGCGTAAGGTAGGACATTTAGGTAAGCCCTAAATTATCATTGTTGGTAAGCAAATTTGATTTAAATACCTGCAGCAATTTACAAGCAGCAACAATTAGAAAATGAATAGCAATGACGATGATAAATGCCGTTTGGAATCAAATGCAATGCGTACTCGTGCCATCTTTGAGCGCAAAGTAGGTCTATCGCCGAAGGACTTCAATAAGGTAAGTAAAACAGTTACTATTGATGACCTACTAATTGAAAAAATTCGTGCAGAACTTGAAGGCAAATGCTCTCAACATGGCTGGGTTATTCCCGGCACCGTGAAGATTCTCTCTCGTTCTATGTGCCAAAATGAGCCTGGTCGCTTCACAGGGGCTATGGTATCATGGGTGCAAGCGGAGGGTGACGTATATTATCCTACTGATTGCATGCATGTAATTGGAGAGGTCTTGAAGAAGAATAAGATGGGCATGTTTGTTGTATATGAAAATGCAGTGCAAATCATTATTCCACGTGACCTGCATTTAGGGCATGATGACTATGATGCGGTGGAGATTGGTCAGTATGTTGAAGTGGAGCTGAAGAAATCTCGCTTTCAGGTGAACGACCAGTATATTTCGAGTGTAGGAATATTTAAGAGGGTTGTTGCAAAACCTGTATCCGCGGCTGCGGCTGTGGCGGCGCCAGTTACCGTGAGGGCGGCGCCTGCCCCTCCAGCGGTGGAGGCAGTAGAAGAGGAAGAGGGAGAGGCACCTGTAGAGGAAGGGGCTGTAGAGGAGGGGGCGGTGGAAGGCGCTCCAGTGCCTGCAGTTCCAGCAGCAGCTCCTGAGCAACAGGGCCCGGCACCAGCAGTAGCGGCAGCAGCAGCATCAGCAGCGCCACCACCAGAGCTCGCTGAGCCAGAGCTTGGCGGAACAATTGGCGATTTCATGTAATATGACAAACAAGTGGGCGTAATTTTATAAAAGGCAAGATACGAAATGCAATTAGAGAATGGCCGCCATTTCGAAAGAAGAATATAATCAACGCAAACTATTTATGGAGCGCCTAACAACACTTGTTAAAAGCGAATATGAAGAGATTTACAGAATACTTAAGCGCTCGAACGAAACAATTAGTGAGAATGCGAATGGTATATTTTTCAATGTAGCTGATGTATCACCCGTTACATTTGCTAAATTACAAGGATATATGGATTTTTGTATGAAAAATCGAAATGAACAGGACCGGCGCATAAAAGCACTTGAGGCGTTGCGTCACGAAACGGAAACAATCCACACAACCGCCTAGCACCAGCCTAAAACTTCTTAACACTTACTCTAGTAAGTATACCCGTCGCATCCGCGCCCATAAAATGCAAGTAGATAGTCTCACCCTTCTAAAAGGATGGATTGCGTCAAATCCAAATCGCCACAGAAATTTGGATATGCCGCAGATGGCCGAAACAAAACCCAACGGCCTCCCAGGTACAGCAAGTGATTGGATGGAATTCAATATAAATCCACCAGGCGCGGCCTCTGCACTCTTTTTCCTAAAAGACCCGCTGTATTGCCAAGCAGCGCCGCGCCTTCGAGCCCAGATGCTTTTAGAGAAGCAGACGGAGCTGACTCTTGCACTTGATGCAGATATGCGAAGTGGTAAGCTCATGCGTATGCGGCGAAAAATGCATGAATGGCTAGCAACCGACCCTAGCCGTCTTACGAAAGAGACACTTGCTGATGTTTGGGATATTCTATGTACTGTATGTGATATTCAAACAATTTGTCTGGAAGAATCTGTGGAAACTGGGCAAACAACAATAACTTTTTCTCCGGCAAATGTCGCCACGTGGCGACCCGATATTCCAATTCATTTTATTGAGAAGAGTCTGAGCAAAGTCTGGGTTTATGTCGGTCAGCCAAATAAGCTCCGTCGCAGCCTTGGTGTATGGCTCGGTGACTCTGAGGCGGCCGGTGCACACGTTGTATATCCAACAATGGAAACAACAAAGGCCGACCTAGTGAGTTTTCTGGAAGTGCTGCCAACGTGGAAGGAGAGTATGCGCAAGTTGAAAAAGGATGAGCTGGCTCCGATTGCAGGTCGCGCACAAGTGCTAGAAATGTTCAATGACTGGCTAACTGTTACACCACAGATGCAGCTATTCTGCGAAGACAGTTAGAGTGTTTTAAACTAAAATGAACTTTGCTAAACGGTCTTACCGCCTATCAAAGTTGATTTTGAGCGACCACAAGAGTTTTAAGTAAGAGTTAGATAATACCATAATGGAAGTCACCAAGCCTGAACGCGATGGCCTCGCAAAACTTCTCGGCGAATGGTGGAACCATCCCGAGCAAGAACTCGAGGCGACCATTGGTAAGAAAGGCGGCGTCAGTATCACGTCATTTATGGACATTGTTCAGCGTCTACAAAACAAAGGTTTTAAGAAGCTTGTACAAGAGGACCGCCTCAATATTATTCTCCCTAATTCCATGCGTTTTACTCTATCAGGCATTGGTCAAATCCAGCAATATTGCCGCGACAATGTTCTAATGGGCCGACCCTTTACTGCAATGATAAAAGACCGCACAGGTGTGGAGACCAATGTTGAGCTACGTGAATATGATACTCGTGTCAAAGCCCGCCGTGAGCTACCAATGACAAACGATGACGCGCGCATTCGCCCTATTCTGGAGAACTGGGATAAACAGGACAAAGCATTTCGCCTAATCCGTCGCTGGTCCTTTATTGGCGATGGTGTACGCTTCGACCTTTCCATGGTCCGCTCATCCGCCCGTGACCAGCGCAAAGGCTCTTATCGCTATGTCCGCACATTCCAGGAACACAATTTCCTTAAAGCCGCGCCAACCTACGAGGTAGAAGCAGAACTCATTCGTGAAGATATTAAATCGCCCGATGATGCTCTTGTAAAACTCGTAAAAGGTGTCGGTGAAATTCTTCGTGGGATTCAGCGCAACAGTATCCTTATTCGTAACTCCCTACGTGAATCTGTCCTAACTAGCTATAAAGAGTTAGTGCGAGGAGACAAATTCCGCGGTGTTCAGCCAGTCACTCTTACGTACAAAAATATGGAGAGTAGTATCGACCCCAAAGTCCCGAATATTCGCACAGGCTACAATGTAACTGACAAAGCAGATGGCCTACGTGTACATGGCTACACAAATGAAGCCGGCGAACTATTCCTTATTGATATAGGCCTAAATGTCTATCGCACAGGTCTCATGGTTGAGTCACTCAAGAACAGTCTGTTAGATGGTGAATGGGTTACACGAGACCGTGACGACAACGCAATTAACCAATTCATAGTATTTGACATTTACTATGACCGCGAGGGTAAGAATGTTGATAAAATGCCATTTGTTGACGCCGCTGGCCAAGGCCGATATGCGCAAATACAAGCGTGGGTCCAAAAGTGGAATTCAGAGGATGGGCCTAGTATTATTGCAAAGGGTGTAAATGAAAACAATAAACTGGTCTTGGGCCTGAAGACATTCCTCTTTGGCAAGGCCGGCGATACATCCATCTTCGGTGCCGCCCAAACAATGCTCGCAATTCCCAAACCTTACCACACAGATGGCCTTATCTTCACACCAAACGCAGCCCCACTTCCTTCTGCACATGGCGTTGCTTTCCAAGCACAATTCAAATGGAAGCCGGCCGAGGAGAATACCATTGACTTCCTTGTCAATTATGAGAAGGCGTCGGATAATTTGACACAGGATAAAGTTCTGCTGCGCATTAATGGTGAAAGTGGTGAGCTGATGCGTTACAAGATTCTGCGTCTGCAAGTTGGTGCATCCTATGACCCAGCGTATGCGGACCCTCGTGCAACAATCCTAAATGACCGCCCACTTCCTATAGCACAACAAGGGGCTGCCGGCGCACCTGCTGGAAAACCCGATTACAAACCAGTACTCTTCAACCCTTCAGAATACCCTGACACTATGGCAAACATTGCATATGGTGTAATTGAGCTAGACCTGGAGACCGGCGATGAGTTTGTTATGACGGAGAATGGTGAGCGTATTGCCGATAATTCCGTTGTCGAAATGCGTTATGACCCATCACGCGAGCCTGGATGGCGCTGGATACCAATTCGTGTACGTCACGATAAGACTGAGCGCCTTCATCGTGGAATCTTCTCACGTACTCTAAATGCAGAGAAGACTGCAAATTCAGTGTGGGAATCTATCCATGAGCCAATTACAATCTCTATGATAACAACGGGTGCAGAAACACCTCGTGCAGATGAAATCAGTGCTATTTTAGAGAGTCGCACAGAGCAGGTGGGTCAGAAATATTATGACCGCCGCACGGCGAAATCATCTGACCTCATGCGCGCACAAGGATTGCGTTCATTCCACAATCGCTGGATAAAAGAGCGTATTCTACTCAACTCGACAATGCGTGAGGGAGGTATGAAACTTCTTGATTTGACATGCGGTGAAGCAGGCGACTTACAGAAATGGATGCGACTCAATGCAAGTTTCGTACTTGGCGTTGATATTGCAGGCCAAGGCATTCGCGACCCTCGCCAAGGTGCATACAGGCGCTATCTCGACGCTCTTGTACGTGAAGGGCGTGATAATGTACCGACTATGGTATTTGCAATTGCAGATAGCTCCAAGCCGCTTGTTAGCGGCGAGGCAGGTGCAACCCCAGAGGAGGCCGACATCCTCCGCTCCACATTCGGAAAATTCCCACCTGAAGGCGCAATCCCTTCTTACATTGACCGTATTGCGGCCGGCGCCCTCGAAAACGGCGCAGATATTGCAACCTGCATGTTCTCTCTCCACTACTTCTTTGAAAATAAAGAGAAGCTTGATGGTCTGATTAAGAACATCAGTGATACATTGGCAGTGGGAGGCTACTTTGTAGGATGTGCATTTGATGGTGACAAGGTATTTGAGATGTTAGCGACTACAAAGGTTGATGACGTGAAGCGTGGAATGGAAGGAGATGTTCCAGTATGGTCAATTAAGAAGCGCTATAGCGAATTGGAGCTACCAGACACTGAAGCGGCACTTGGAATGCCAATTGACGTCGACTTTATTAGTATTGGTCAGACACATACAGAGTATCTAATTCCATTCAAACTACTTGTACGAAAGATGAAGACGATTGGCCTTGAACTCCTAACTGACGAAGAGGCCCGTGCAATTGGTCTTGTACAAAGTACAAATATGTTTGATGTGTCCTATAAGATGGCGACAAAGGCTGGTCAGAAATATGCAATGAGTGATGCAATGAAGGAGTTTTCATTCCTCAATCGTTGGTATATCTTCAAGCGTCGTAGTCTCACACCTGTAGTTGCAGACCCTGGTACTATTGCGGCAATTGAGGCAGCCGCAGAGCAGGCAGCGGCAAAGGCCGAGGCGATGCAGTTAGCAGAAGCAGGAGTGAAGGCAGCATCTGCAGCGGCAGCTTTACCGAAGAGTGCAGCTGCTCTGAAGGCCAAACAGAATGCGCAATTACAGCAGGCACTACTGAGTGCACTACCTGAAGAGGCGTTGTCTGCGTCGATTGCTGCTGCAGCATCACCTGAGGTGGCGGTTGTAAAGAAGTCGAAGAAGGTGGCTGCGGCGGCTGCTGCAGCTGCGCCAGAGTCGCCCGAAGAGGCTGCAGCGGCTGCTGCAGCAGCCCCAGTTGCACGCATCTCAAAACTCAAGGCAAGTGCTGCAGCAGCGGCGGGCGAAGAAGAGGGGCCTGGCGCTGGCGCAGCTGCAGCAGCCGCGGCACCTGCAGCACCCACAACATATCCAAGTGCAAAAATATTCACATTCTTCGTTGGTGCTCCAGAAATGAAGACCAAGGCCGAAGATATTCTCAATATTCGTGACAAGGATAAACATGCTCGCTCCCGTCTTACAACAATCTCGCCATTTATGGTCCAGGATACACAAGAAGATGGTACTATTGTGGAGTATCCCAGTGTGGAGCATTACATGGCTGGTATGCGTATGAAGATTTGTGGCGTTAATCCAGACAAGGCGAAGCGTCTATTTAGCAAGACTGGCATGATTCATGAAAAGGCAAAGCAAGACCGCACGCTTGCCCCTGTACCTGGAACAGACCAGCTAAAACATCAGCAATTCCAGGAATCACTAAAGGAAGAAATGAAGGCAATTCATTCGGCCTTGCGAGCAGAAAAGCTTCTCCGCCCAGATTGCGATGCTGTTGCGTATGATGCATTGCGCGAAGGTATGCGGCAGCGCATGGAGCGTGATAGGCTATTTAAGGCAGTTGTGGAAAAGGCAGCAAAGGAAGGAAAATATCTCCTACATTTCGATTCTAGTGCCGCATCCGATATGGGCGGCAAACGTCTACCTAATGGTACAATTCAAGGTAATAACCGTGTTGGTAAAACAATTATGGACATTGCTGGTATTCCCTATTAAAATCGTCATGCTACAGTTAGATAATGGTGTTGCCTCCCTTGCCTTCGGCACCACCCGCAGATGACCCTATAAATGAACCATTAATCAATATACCAATATATGAATCAGATAATGACTCTGATACTATTGTTGTAGACAAAGACCCAATTTATAAATGGTGTTTGATATATACAGGAATTTTTCTTGGTGGTGGTATTGCTATTTGTTTAGTAGTGTATTTTTACTGGCGCTAACGATGGAACATTAAAAATTGATTAATGCATTTTGAACTTTATGAAGTAATAAAATTCAAAATGCCTCCGCAGAGTTGGCAAAAGCTATGGCTCAAAAATATGCATCCGCGTGACAAGGATATTGTATTTGATGAGCCAACACATATTTATACAGTAAAGGGCTCCTCTGCTGGATATATTTCCTGTACAGGATTTCTGCACGCATTCTTTGGCCATTTTGACCCAGATGCAATCATTAAGAAGATGATGAGCTCTCCTAAATGGCGTGAGAGCAAATATTATGGTCAGACGGCTGCAGAAATTAAGGCTGGGTGGGCCAAGAATGGCGAGGAGGCTTCGTCTGCTGGTACAGAAATGCATTTAGCAATTGAGATGTTCTTGAATGACGCCGCAGAGCTAATTCCAGAGCATGTGAAAAAAACTCGTGAGTGGGCCTACTTCATGGATTTCTGGCGAGACCATGGTGCTGATTTAGAGCCTTATAGGATGGAGTGGGAAGTTTGGGTAGAAGAAATTAAACTTGCTGGTAGTATTGATGGGATTTTCAGGCGGCGGTCTGATGGGCGTTTCCTCATTTATGACTGGAAGCGGTCCAAGAAAATTACAACGGAAAATAAATTCCAATGTGGCCTGGGGCCAATGGCGCATCTTCCTGATTGCAATTATTGGCATTATAGCCTGCAGCTAAATGTGTATAGATGGATTTTAGAGACATATTATGGATTAGACGTCGCTGATATGTATCTAGTGATTATGCATCCTGACGCAAAAGGATATAAGAGAATGAGGCTGAATCGCATGGATGCTGAGGTGGCTGCAATGGTGGAATGTCGGCGTTTGGCCGTTCAACTTGAGCCTGACCCACGCGCAGTACCTGTGCGTTTTGATGAATATGAGGTTGCTGAAGAGGCGGATGAAGAAATGGATGCTGCACCTGAGACGTGTATGATTACTCTTCCTGCTCCTGCTCCTGCTCCTCCTCATCATCATTCTCGTTCTCGCCTTCAGAAGCGGTAAATGATGCCGTTTCAATTATAGGGCGCGCTGCATTTTTAGCAAGACGACCATTTGCAGAGCGAGGTCGCCTATTACCATCACGAGGTGTTATTTCACGTATTTCATTTTCAGGTGCAAATCGAACAATACCGCCTTCTCTTGATGGCCTCACACGTTCAGCAAAGTCTATACGTTTTTGCTCTTCTTTTGCAATTCGCTCTGCCTCTTCTTCTGCAACTGCCCTCTCAGCAGCTAATCGAGCCGCCTCTTCTTGTTGACGTTTTTTCATTGCAATATTACGCCTCAGCGCAATAAGTCTACGTTCATCACTATTTGAAACGTTTTCAATATTAGCTGCTTCGGCTTTTCTTAATTCTGCTTGTCTAGCTTCACGGATTTTTGCCAATTCAGCTGCAAAATCGTTGCTATTATTGTTGTTATTGTTACTATTATTACTTTCTTCTAATTGCTCTCTATTTTTTCGCATGCGTGCTCTTGCTGCTTCTAATGCTGCATCATCGTCATCCTCTGAGTTATTATTTTCAGATTCACTATTGTTGTTACTATTGCTTCCTAAATAATCATTTGAATCATCTTCAGATGCTGGTGTTTCCGTTGCTGCAGATGCAGGAGCTGGTGCAGGTGCAGGAGCAGGTGCAGGAGCAGGCGCAGGCGCAGGCGCTGGTGCAGGTGCCTCAGATTCAGATTCAGATTCAGAATTAGATTTTGATAAATAGTCATTTGATTCTTCTTCTTCTTTGGCACTTTTCTTTGCTGGAACTGGTGTTTTACCTCGCTTCTTTGGTACAGCAGTTAGGAAGTTTTGTACAGTAGAGGGGCCAGACTTTGCATCCTTTTTCTGTTTACGTAATTTTTCTAAAGCAGCGTCGTTTTGTACCCCTGTCTCAGCCATTTGTTCTCGAGCAGCCTGTTTTGCAATATCGGCCTCTGCTGCACGTCGGTCCTCTTCTGCTTGACGACTGAGCTCTGCTAAACGGCGTGCCCTCATCTCTTGTAAGCTAATTTTACTAGGAGGGGCTGCCGGTCCTGCAGCGGCGGCAGGCGCAGGCGCTGCAGGAGCTGGTGCCGCCACCTCTGCTTCATATACAGGAATATCGCTAAAAGACTTTGGCATAATTGATGGAGTTAACAACCGAGCATTTGAATAAGATGGTACAATTAGAACAATTGACCTCCCATTTTGTATAATACATAACACATTATCATTATTTACAATCGGTGCTACAGGATTATATCTCATTTGTTGTAGACTTTCATCTTCACCAATTGTTATAACAATAAGGGGTTGGTTTATGAGTGTTGCAAGACGTTGTAGGGATTTATCAGTTAGGAGTTTTGTGGTTGGCTCTAGCCCAATGTCGCGCAATGAGCGCAGTGACATGAGCGATACAAGAGGCATTAGTGGTTTTTCAGCTAGTTCATCCATGCGCTCAGGTACCCAGAGAGCTAATTTATCGGCTTCTGTTTCTGTAATATTAAGGTCATCTATTGTTGGTGGTGGAAGCGGTGTTCGCCCATCGTCTGTAAACTTTACAATTTCAAGTGGCTCACTCACCTTTGATACTTTTCCAAATTCCTCAATAAATCTGGGATTTTCACGCAGAACTTGTGCGGCCTCGTATGCAAATAATTCAGACCATTCACGAGATGCTTGTGGCACAATATATTGGTCGCCGATACGAAGAGCAGTGCGCAGGGTTGCAATACGAGACACCTCATTACGTAATAGCTGTTGACGACGTGCTGGGAAACGGATAAGCTCATCAATAATTTTACGAACAAACAGGTCTTTTGTTGATACCATTATTTCATCACGTGTCTTTGTTTCAGGGTTGTAGCGAGTTCCTAGCTCTGCACGAGTTGGTATATGTAAATAACAGCGACCGCCGCCGCCCATAATATTCAGTCCTAATCGGCCGGCACGATTACTACCTTCTTCATTACTATTATTATTTTCAGGGCCTTCAGGTGCATTTTC
>Ga0078894_10000759_pt1 | contig 23024 bp, 17 predicted proteins | sample LauGreSu1BDMLBSD_2_FD_67506 | JGI IMG/M metagenome (GOLD analysis project Ga0078894, IMG submission 67506) | Freshwater lake microbial communities from Lake Michigan, USA - Su13.BD.MLB.SD (version 4) (version 4) | ecosystem: Environmental > Aquatic > Freshwater > Lake | place: Lake Michigan... | reverse complement strand
TATAATATATATTTTACTATATAATTTACTATATAATTATAACTATAATATATATTAAATATATTAAATATATATTATATAAATGGCTGGCGGATTGCTAAATCTTGTATCTTTTGGAAATCAAAACGTTATATTAAATGGAAACCCTACAAAAACATTTTTTAAATCAACCTATTCAAAATATACGAATTTCGGAATGCAGAAATTTCGCATTGATTTTACCGGAACGTCTGCGTTAAACTTAACTACCGAGTCCATGTTTACCTTTAAAATTCCACGATATGCAGATTTATTGATGGACACATATCTGGTTGTAACATTGCCGACGATATGGAGCCCAATATGGCCACCAACAAGTTGTGCTGAAAACTGGGTACCCTATGAATTCAAGTGGATTGAAAATTTAGGGACACAGATGATTAAAGAGGTTGTGATATCGGTCGGTGGACAGACCTTGCAAGTATTAACTGGTAAATATTTGCTGGCACTCGTTCAGCGCGATTTTTCGGGTAGTAAGAGAAATTTATATGACCGAATGACGGGGAATGTGCCAGCATTAAATGACCCAGGAAATGCTGGAAGTCGTGTAAATACATATCCTAATGCGTATTATACGACGCTGTCGCAGGGCGCGGAGCCGTCGATAAGAAGTCGCCGATTGTATATTCCGATAAATGCATGGTTTACATTAGCGAGTAAGATGGCGTTTCCATTAACTGCGTTGCAATATAATCAGCTAAAGATAGATATTATTATGCGTCCTATCCAAGATCTTTATACAATACGTGATGTAAAGGATGTGGCAAATAATTACCCTAGTGTTCGCGCTAATTATTCTAAAGAATATATGCAATTGTATCGTTTTCTACAGACACCACCAAGTGTATCATTAGACAAAGTAACATATAGTAACGCGGATAACCCGAACTGGAATGCGGATATACACTTGATAAGCACGTACGGGTTTCTTTCAAATGAAGAGGCGAATTTGTTTGCGCGAAATGAGCAAAAATATTTAATCAAGTCGGCATATGAGTGGAACTTCGAGAATGTAACAGGAACACAACGTGTATGGCTAGAAAATACGATAGGTATGGTAAGTAGTTGGATGTTCTTTTTTCAGCGGAGCGATATCAATCTGCGTAATCAATGGAGCAATTATACGAACTGGCCGTATAACTATTTGCCATCTGATGTAATACCTGCACCTGCATCACGAGCAGATGCGATAGTAAATAATGTAGGATATACTTCATTCGGATGTGGTTTGTCGCCATATAATGTAGGTTTTGCACCAGGATATAATCCGGTAACTAGTGGGAAAAATGGGTATTTTATCACACAACCATTTAACGTCGAAAACCAGCGTGAGATATTGTCGAATTTGTCTATTCTGCTAGATGGAAAATATCGCGAGAATACGCTGGATGTTGGTATATATAACTTTATTGAAAAGTATGTGCGAACAAGAGGAAATGCACCTGATGGCTTATATTGTTATAATTTTTGCATTGACACAGATCCTTTCAATACGCAGCCATCTGGTGCATTGAATACAAGCAAGTTTTCTAATGTTCAATTCGAATTTACTACAAATTTTCCAAAAAATAATTCGGATTTGCAGTTTTTGACGATTTGCGATACTGCAATCGACCCTGTTACAAATAGATCGATACCTATTGGTGTGAATAAACCAATGTGGCGTATCTACGAATATAACTACAACTTGGTAATTTTAGAGGAGCGTTTTAATGTTGTTACATTTATGTCAGGAAATGCCGGACTTATGTATGCGAGATAAAAGTCCAATAGCCCGATATTACAATATACGCAAACTTTACATAAGCGACGTGTTAAGCTGTTGAGATACATGAACAAATGTTGTGCAAAGTGGTATATGTTTGATACATGATGCGTTGATATAAGTGCATGTGCTTCGCAACCCTCCCAGAAAATCAAGAATCGTGTTCTCAATAGGACCGCGATATGGAACGCGGACAAGACGTCCTTCAGATGAACGATAATTGCTCATACCTCCATAGTGTTTTTTCATAGCATGGGATGAACTCATGCCGTAGAATATTTTAGACTGCGAGCCATCCGGATTTGTAACAAGTTCGCCAGGGTTTTCATCGTGTCCGGAGAATGCTCCGCCCACCATGACAAAATCCGCGCCTCCTCCAAATGCTTTTGCCATATCACCAGGACATGTTATTCCGCCATCGCTTATAATATGTCCACCAACACCATGTGCTGCATCGGCACATTCCATGACCGCTGATAGTTGCGGCATACCTACACCGGTTTTCATTCGTGTAAGACATGCGCTGCCCGAACCAATCCCGACTTTAACAACATCGACACCACCATTAAGGATAAGTTCTTCAACGATTTCTCGCGTCACAACATTTCCTGCAACAATGATTTTATCAGGGTATGCTTCTCGAACTCTTTTGCAAAAGTTGACAAGACTTTCGATGTAGCCATTTGCAATGTCGATACATATCCAGTTACATTCCACTTGTGTCAGAATTCTCTGTAAACGCTGAAAGTCATGATCCTGTATACCGGTGGATACCATGAAATAGTCGGGATTAAATACAATATCATGTTGAGACTGATATTCTATAAAATCTTCGACATTGTAAAACTTGTGAAATGCAGTTACTATCTGGAATTTTGATAATACTTTATAGACATCAAAACATCCAATCGTATCCATATTTGCGGCAACTATAGGAATACCTTCCCACGACTTTAGAGAGTTGCAGTTTTTAAAACGAAAAATGCGCTTTAGATTAATATCGGAGCGACTATTTATCGTTGAACGCTTTGGGCGAATGAGAACATTATGGAAATCAAGCTTGATACCTTCTTCAATTTTTGGCATGGCAGTGTTGGTAGTAACTACTATACAATAGTATAGTTTGCATAATAAACTTTAAATATGTTTATAATATGTTGTTAGGTATTATAACCTTAGGTTCAATAATATAAAATGTTATACTATATATATTATTAATACATATTATATTATATGTCGACAACATATTTTAAAACATCAAATATTGAAAAATTAACAAATAAAAGTAGAAATAAAAATAAAAATAAAAAGGTAAGTGATAAAGAAGCAGAAGATGAGAAAGATGAGAAAATAATTGAAGGCTTTGATCCAACGAGTATGTTAGGAGGTAAAGATAGTGTTGATGGCAAAAATCCATCATCAAATATATTTAGTTCATCTGATAATGATAATGATAATGATAATGATAATAGTAAAAAAAAAGATGATATTACTAATCCTACAAGTTTTATAGGAACACAAAAATCAAATACGCAAAAAAGTGCAGAAGAACAAATGGACCCAAATAGTATTTTAATATTTTGCATACATGCTTTACTATCTGTATTGTTTGCATATGTGTGGGGGTGGTTATCGACAAACTTTTTATATTTAGCCACAGAATCAGAAGATAAATTGGATTATATTTTACCTATTGACGAGTATCATAAACCATATACAAATAATGCAACTAAAAATAATTGTTGGTATAACTATGGTTTTCCTTACAATTTAGGCAATAGAAATATCGGAAAAGAGAATGCAGTATCAGACCGAATTGCCTTAGAAAAAAGACAAAAAGATATAACATATTATTTATTGTTATCAAAAGAAAATGCAAATGATGAAAACAAGCAAGGGTTTTATTACGCATTGGTACAATATATATTTGAAGCGGTCTATGGTGGTCTTGGAATAAATGGTGGGAGATACGCAATGCGAATGATACTAAGTATTTTTAGCATCTCGGATTCTATTAAAGAGGATAAATCGGATACATGGGATAGGATGAAAGATAAAACATTTTTAAAGGTATCTGCATTTTTATCGTGGCCTATTATTATGCAGTTTATTTTTCCTGTTATAGGAATATGGTCGGGAGTTACATCATTTATATTTGGAATTTTACAGAATCATATTATCTGGGGGTTAATATTTAGTTTTACGATTGGAATATTTATAGCAATGGGATGTGGATTTTATATGGTGCTTAATGCATTGTATGTATTCTTTATTTATCCATGGTCAAATGACAACTCTGACGTAAACTCTGCAGGTAAATGGAGAAAAATCTTTGATGACTTAAAAGTATACATGTTATTTATTTTTTACTTCCAAATATGTATCTATGGTTTTAAGGACTTAGGTGGAGTAGGTGGGGCAGGAATTATGTTTATAGTCGTAGTTAGTATAATATTGCAATACATGCAACATTCCAGTTAAAGAGTTCTATAAAAATATTTTAATAATATTATTGTCGATATTATTAAAAACTATGTTGAAACAAAAAATAGTATTAAGGATAAAATATAATTAAAAATATAATTAAAAATATAATAATAGTATTCATTCATAAAATGACCAAAAATAATAAAAATAATAAAAATAATAAAAATAAATCCAAGGCTGATAATTCGTCTAACAACATAAGCGGCGACTTTCCGTTTGTTAGCGTATGCACACCTACATTTAATCGTCGACCATTTATTGAAATGATGGTTGCATGTTTTGATGGCCAAGATTATCCCAAGGATAGGATGGAGTGGATTATCATAGACGATGGGACGGATCCGATTGAGGATTTGGTAGGAGGGCATCCGAATGTAAAGTATTTCAGGTATAACAATAAAATATCACTTGGTAAAAAAAGAAACATTATGCATGATAAATCCAAGGGGGATATTATCGTTTATATGGATGACGACGATTATTATCCTCCTGAACGCGTTTCGCATGCAGTAAATACGCTACTTGCAAATCCATGTGCTTTATGTGCTGGTTCGAGTGAAATGTATATTTATTTCAATGATAGAAAACGAATGGTGCAATTTGGTCCTTATGGAAAAGACCATGCTACTGCTGGAACATTTGCATTTAAGCGGCAGTTGTTGAAACAAACTCGGTATAATGAAGATGCGTGTTTGGCAGAAGAACGTGAATTTTTAAAAGGATATACGATACCATTTGTGCAGTTAGACCCGCTGAAAACAATATTGGTTTTTTCACATTCGCACAATACGATGGATAAACGAATACTATTAGATAACATAGAAATAGTTGGACACCCAGATAGCCAATATGCAAAATATAGTTTGAAAACATTGGGCGATTTTATTAAGGATGATAAAATAGTGAAATTTTTTACAGAAGATTTGGAAAAGAGACTGACAACATATGAACTTGGGGATATAAAATTAAAACCGGATGTATTGAAACAGATTGGTCAGATTGAAGAGAAGAAAAAACAAATGATGAAGAGCATCCAGGCGCAACAAGCACAAAACCCATCGCATTTAAAAATAGTATTTCAAGAAGAAGGTAAAAGTCCTCGTGAACTTAGCATGCCAGAAGTTGTTGAATTATTAGACAAACAACAGAAACAACTGGATCAGTTTAAAAATTTAAAAGACCTATACGGAAGTGCAATGAAAGAAAATCAAAGGTTAAAAATGCTTATCGATGAACAACAAGCAATACTAGATGAGAAAAATCTTATGATTAATGAACTTGAAAATAAGGTGAATGAATCATGTGAAGTTGTTGTGATAAATAATGCGTAATAATGCGTGATAATGCGCAATAATGTGTGTCAGAAATATATTTAAAACTGACTTAAAGAAATTTTGTTACATATACTTATCAGTTACGTTACGTACTATTTACGCATTTTAAAATGGCGATGTTGAAAGAGAATCTCAAAGGACTTGCTGCTGGAAGTGGAAGTGGTAGAAACAAGAGTAGGCTACATTTGAGCAAAGTAGATGCAGGTCGCGATGATTGGGATGATACCGGATCGACGGGTGGTGGTGCAAGCAATGAAAAGAAGGGGAAACGAACAAGATCTTTTTCGTCCAATGTGCAAGGTCGGTATATCGTAAATGCGGTCACAGGAGTTGAGTATCCTTGGCGTGTTGGTTCGGTATGTGAGGATTTGCTTTGGAAGGTGTGTGATGCGCGGGCGAGTCGCGGAAAGTATGAGCCGGATTTTTACTTCTATGATTCGCCTCAACAGGCTGCAGAACATAGGCGATATCATCGCAATGCATTTTCACAAGAGTCGATAGATTGGTGGAAGGCGAAGGTTGCAAGAACAACAAAAATGTTGGCAGTGGATGAGTAGTATGTGAAAGATGGTGGTGGGTGGGTGGATGGATGTGAAATATCATAATAAGTATAGTGATTTATACTTATTATGTTGGGCGTTGGGTCTTAAGTTATTGTCCTTGATTTTGTGAATTACTTTCTAAAATTTGAACTCTTGTTAATAAATTTTCTACTTTTGTGTTTAGTTCATTTATTTTTGTTTCATATGATTCTACTAAATTTAACCTATTATTATGGTTTTTAGTAGTTATATATATGATAATGCTAATTTTTCATATAATATACTATCAGGCTTATACTCAGCGTGATTAGGTTAAAAATTCTTTAAGTGATGGACATATTTCAAAAACTTTTCTATTTCAGGTTAGTCTTACATAAGAGTTTTGCCCGTAGCAACCAACAGAACCCGATGCTGTATGTGAAAATCTTAATCCAATCGTTTTTGTTCCTGTTATTGTGAATACTTGTGATAATGAATAACCCATTCTTGAATACACACTTTCAAAAGTGCTTAAATACGGGTATGTTGATATTGCTGTTCCGTCTGTTATGTTATAAAAATCAACTTGAAAAGTTGCCGAAGAAGCAATAGAATAATCTAAATAACCAAAACCTGACATTAAATATGTTCCTGCTGGTAGAGTAAAGGAAGCGAATACACCACCACCACCAACACCACCACTATTAAACCCTGATGTATTGGTTATTGGAATTGTAGTATCCACATAATTCTTCGTAGCGACATCTTGGGCAGAGGCGGGGTCTTGCGTGTTATTAATCCGCTTACTATTCATATTCAAGTCATAGTAAGTCATTTTATATGCGTTAATATATATATATATATATATATAAGGTATATAAAACAATTCATCTTATTCTAAATTGAATGATATGAGAATGTAATGAAAAATTCATCATTCGTCGTCCAAGTCCAAGGCACAGAACTCGTGAGTTGCTGATTGGTTTGATAATTTCCAGACGAATAATATGGGCGAATTGTGATTGTAGAAGCACTTGAATATGTTATAACGCCATAAATGGTGCTTAATGTGCTTGTATCAAAGAAAGTTGCGTTTCCATTCAAAGCAGTAGCATTCGCCACATTCGCAGAAGCAAAATTAGCATTAACAGGCAGAGTAAGAGACACACCTGTTCCTGTGATGGTGGTTGTAGAACCGAATATTAGGCGAACATATACATCTGTGAATTGTCCCTGTTGTGCGTATTGCGCGGTTAATGTTCCATTTCCAATTGTAAGATTAGTAAAAACTGGTATGTAAGATGTATATGTTGCCGAACCTGCTGGTCCTGTTGCTCCTTGAATACCTTGTGGTCCTGTTGCTCCTTGAATACCTTGTGGTCCTGTTGCTCCTTGAATACCTTGTGGTCCTGTCGGTCCTTGAATACCTTGTGGCCCTGTTGCTCCTTGAATACCTTGTGGTCCTGTCGGTCCTTGAATACCTTGTGGCCCTGTTGGTCCTTGTGGTCCAACCGCATATACAATTAGAAGGACTGAGTGATTATCAGGAAACGAATATGGAGCGAAGTTTAATACTGGAAATGCTATATAGTCATTTGAAACAATAGTCGGTATTCCAGTTATATTCCAACTTTGAAAAAGGGTTGAGTTATTTTGGTCTTGAATGATTAGTTTATCACCTGCGTCTAAATTGCTTAAAAGTGTTTCAATATCGTTTCCAAGGTCATCTAAATGCGATACATAAATAATTGTTGCCGACGATTGTGTCACATTATTCCATTCAATTCTTCCAGCATTAATAGGAGGTGATTGTGATGATGTTTGTGTTTTATAATTGTAAAATGTGCTTGATTGTCCTGCAGGTCCTTGTGGACCTGTAACACCCGTCGCCCCGGCAGGACCTGCAGGACCCGTTGCCCCAGAAGGACCTGCAGGACCCGTCGTGCCATTTCCGCTACTTGTATCTTTACAACAAAGTTTCGTATTTAAATATGAAGAATATGAACTATAAGACATGGTATATGATTATTTATATAATAAGTAAATATTATATAAATATTTTTATACAATATATATAGAATATTTTACATAAAAGTAATTTGATTCACTCCATTTTATGTAATGCATTTATATTAATCACATAAAAAATTACATAAATGACGCTAAACATATTTTTTAACTAAAAGTTCCTATAGTTGAACCGATTGGTCTCCAAACACCAGCACCATCTCCTAAGAACTGCTGTGCTTGGTTGGCGTTAGTAAAGGTGTAATTAGTAAAAGTTCCGTTCCCTGATTTATAATTACCCCCTGATACATTAAAAGAAGCAGACTGGGAATTAGCGGTGGGTGTTCTAAAAAAAGTCCAAGTTGAGTATGAAGTTCTTATCGCTCCATTAAAGTAGGCAATACCTGAAGGTTGCTGACCGCTGTTTGATGTTCCATAATAAACCCAGTTATTTAATGCTGATGCCGACCATACTTGAGTGCCTCCATCTTGAACTACATCAAAACCATTTATAGCAGATATTCCGTTGAGTGCGATTGGATTAGGTGAGATATTTACGGGTGTGTATGGATTTGAAGGGGTGGAAGCGTCTAAGTAGCATAAATAAGCAGGCGAGGTGTGGTTAAAATTACCACCTGCTAATACATTACCAGTTACGGAAAACGATAGAGACAATACTGCCCCATTAAAAGAATTACTATCTACCTGCGTCCAAGATGAACCCGTTGTATATGTTGCTATATAATTGGCGGGAATATTGCTTCCAAAATTGGCGACAAAACTAAATACACCACCAAACCAGTTTCTTCCGTTGTATTCAAGAGAGCAGAGAACCTCAAGATTAGCGGATAATTCACCGCCATCGTTAGTAAATGTATTCATTCCGCCACTTGAGTTTCCTGATACTTTTACCATATTTGAAAAATTACCTGGTGATGGGTTATGAAGAGATGAGAAAAATCCTGAAAATATAATATCGTTAAAATTAGTGCTATCGGCGGTAATTGTATTAATATAACCATTCACTCCATCGCAACCTGTAGAACTATCCCACATAGGGTCTTCGCTATATGGTGCGGATATTCGGTTGATACGAGTTAATCCGTATTGTGCTTGTGCGCTCCCATTTACGCTAGTAAAATCACCACCAATATAGACATAACCACCCACACCAAAAATGGCGTTAATTTTTGTAGTTGAATAGGAAGAACCATTAACACTTACACCACCGACATTAGAGTTAAGATTAATATCGTATATTTGTATAGCATTCCCAACAGCAATCCATACCACATTATAAATTGTATCCACCCAAAAGCAAGAAACATTACCAAAAGAGGTAGGCATATCATTCCAAGAATATAGAGGAGTAACCCCATAATTTACAAGGGTTAATCTTTCGCCTATAATGGTTGATGCTGGGATTGTTTGTGAGTTTGTATTGTTATTTGTGTAAAACGCATCAGGGTAATACTCCTTGCTCGCTACACTAGTTATTAATTTTGTAGTTGAACCTGATGAATTAGGTTGTTGTATTTGAACCTGACCTGAATTAGAATTAAGTGTAAGATTATTATTACAAGATAATTGAATAAATGAAGAAGCAGTTGCGGTTAAAGCAGTAGAAGAATTAATATCTATACTACCACCAGTTCCAGTTTTAGAGAGTATGATGCTCCCATTTGTGGCGGTGTTTGATATACCCGCGTTCTGGCCTGCTAAGGTTTGAAGAAGAGATACCGAACCCGTTGAGGTTGTGATAGGATTGCCGAGTGTATTGATTGCTTTATTTGTCTCAACATACCCTGTATTACCAGTTCCATTACAGGTAAGGAATGCAGTAGGGGTTGCCGAATTGACACAACAAGATAGAGCAAGTGAACCATTTTGAGATGCATTGGTAGGGTCTGCTATTGTTGCGTCTATTGACGCGTATTTTGTTTTAACATTCGTGGAAGAGTTCCCATGGAAGGAGACGCCACCGAGTTGATCTGCTAGTGCTGGACTAGCGGAGTTCTTATACAAATCCAAATGAACCCCATTAGCGTTGCCGTCATTATTTTCAATAGATAGTACAGGCTCTGTTGAACCACCCGTCGAACCCTGAACTATTCGTAGTGAAGCGGTTCCGGGATTATATGATAAATCAGTGTCGATATATCCGGTTTGTCCTGCCCCTGTTGAACCGACAAATGTCATATAATATAATGAATTGTTGTTTGTTGATTGAATGACTAAACCCGACGGCCCAGTAGCACCTTGCGGACCTGTTGCTCCTTGCGGACCTGTTGCTCCTTGCGCGCCGGTTGCACCCGTCGGTCCCGTTGGACCACCTGCAGGACCCGTTGGTCCCGTTGGTCCGGTAGGACCTGCAGGACCCGTCGTGCCATTTCCGCTACTTGTATCTTTACAACAAAGTTTCGTATTTAAATATGAAGAATATGAACTATAGTATGACATTATACCGATATATATATTATATAATATATAATAACTATAAAAATAGAATAGTTATTATAATGTAAATTATAAAATCACAGAATCGTCACTATCATATGCACTTGCAGCGTCTCCCTTATCATTTGGTGTTTCAAATATTTTTTGCGTATACTTATCTAAATAGCGATACATTCGATTAATATCTAACTTGGAATCTTCATAGTTTTCAAGCATGCTATGCTATATACAACAATATACTATGCCATGACATACTATACTATGCCATAACATACCATTTTATTTTTATGTGATGCGTCTATATTAAAATAATCATATAAAAAATGCACCATAACCGAGTTAAAGTGAAGGGTCGGTTGTAAAGTACGGAATCCAAATATCTGTTCCGTTCAATTGTAGTTTCAAGAATGTAGCAGTTGATACACCAGAAGAGGTTGTCCTAATATCTGCGTTATGATTATTTGCGGTTGTCGTTGTATTGGTATTTGCGAGATTTAGTATATCACTACTGAGTGTGAGTGCTTGTCCTGCGATTGTTTTCAATATCAATTCGCCAGTAGAACTATCAATCGTAAAAGGTTGTGGTGCGATTTGATTTGCGTATTGAAGAATACCACCACTCGCACTATCATTTACTAAAGATAAACTCCGTCCATTAGCGTTGTCTTGGTAGTTCATAAAAAATTGTTGTCCGGACGGATTATTCACTATACCAGAAGTAGTGGTTATACCACCACCAGAGTTTTTGAAAAAGTCAATTCTGTTTTCGTTAGGATTACCGATGACTTGATTATCAATTATTACTGACTTATTATTCGTATTATCAAAAGTAGCAATATAATCCTTTCTAAACTCACCATAAGTATTATTAGGTGTGTCTAATATCTCTAATTTAGATGTATTCAAAGTAGCGACGACATTATTCGTTAAATTACTATTTACAAGACTTTCTCCGTTTAGCACTTGTGTTGATACGATTGCTGCTGACTTGGATAAAGATAATGTCTTTGCTGCTGCGATTGTCGTATTGCTATTTAAATCAATATCATTAGCCACAGATGTTAAACCAATTGAACCTTTTGAGTTTATAGTTATGTTTCCAGTTCCAGTTGAAGCAGTAGCGTCAATAGGCAAATCACCGGTAGAAGTTTTAAGAGAATTGCCGTTGAGGTCAAGGGGTCTAAATGAGTTGTTTTCGTTGTCTGCTCCATTCAAGCGAAACACAAGGTTATTCACGCCATTAATTAAACTATAAAAATCCAGCGACCCATCATAATTGGCTGGTGCGGTATTTGTAGTGATACTGCTCTCAATCTTACCAAATGTTCTCTTCACACCAGCACCATCTTTGGCGTTAAAAAGTATAGTGGAAACAACATCATTCGTAGCACCATTACGCCCACTTTTATACATTTCCAAAGACGGAACACCAGTCGTATTTCCAGCAGTAGCATTTGTATTTTCCAATAGCAATAAATCGTCCGTTGTATAACCGACATTATCCGTTTTCAAGTTAAGAGTTCCAGCATTATAATCCAACCGGTCAGCAGATGCTAATGAAGGTAGAATGAGACGTCCAGTAGAAGATAAATCAATATTGTCTGCCGAGAACGTCATAGTGTCGGTGGTTGTGAGTGCGAGTGGATTAGCATTTGAATTAAGTGTAAAACCACCAGAACTATTGTTTTGATTTATACCATTTTTATCTATTATTGTTGAAGTGGAAGGGGTGAAAGGGGCGGAGGAAGATAAAGATAATGAGGGGTTTAATGAACCACTACCAGAGGAAACACTTATAGAAATCTGTCCGTCGGCATTTGGAAAGGGTGGAGAGGTTGGATATGTAATACCACAACCGATAGATGTATTAGTAGGAATACAATTTAAATTGACCCCAGCGGAATAGTTAGATGCGTATTCATTTGCAGACAACGCTTCACTTACACCGCCAACCCCACAATTTATTACTGCGGAGTTTAAATAATTTGAACCATTGGTTGTAGAGATTGTTTCAATAACAGCAGTAGAACTAACGGCAATATCTTCTTTGTTTTCTACGAGACCACTGGTGTAACCAATGTTGATTTGGTCCCAAACGAACCGACTTTGGGTTGTGGAACCATCTGACAATATTATTTGAGCGGCATTGTTGTTAGGTTTTAATGAGATGTATTCCGGATTAGGGGCAATATTCATGTAAATATTGTCTGAACGCAATGCATTGCCATTGGTTGAGTCCATCCATATTCCGTGCAAACCCGTCGGCATTGGGTCAGCCGATAGTGGTTCCAATGCTAAATATGTCGGGTCGATGCCTCCCGAAACATATAAATTTCCAAAAACCATGGCGTCGCCCGTGTATCCTGTTCCCGTATATCCGGGTCCCGTGGGTCCAATATAGTTAGTTGAAATCCATGGACTGCCACCAGTTGGGCCTGTTGCTCCTTGCGGACCTGTTGCTCCTTGCGGACCTGTTGCTCCTTGCGGACCTGTTGCGCCTTGCGGACCTGTTGCACCTTGCGCGCCGGTTGCGCCTTGCGGACCTGTTGCGCCTTGCGGACCTGTTGCACCTTGCGCGCCGGTTGCGCCTTGCGGACCTGTTGCTCCTTGCGGGCCTGTTGCACCCGTCGGTCCCGTTGGACCACCTGCAGGACCCGTTGGTCCCGTTGGTCCGGTAGGACCTGCAGGACCCGTTGCACCATTTCCACTACTTGTATCTTTACAACAAAGTTTTGTATTTAAATATGAAGAATATGAACTATAGTATGACATTATACCGATATATATATTATATAATATATAATAACTATAAAAATAGAATAGTTATTATAATGTAATTTATAAAATGACAGAATCGTCACTATCATATGCACTTGCAGCGTCTCCCTTATCATTTGGTGTTTCAAATATTTTTTGCGTATACTTATCTAAATAGCGATACATTCGATTAATATCTAACTTGGAAACTTCATAGTTTTCAAGCATGCTATATATTTGTTCTTCGCCATATAACTTACGAAGATGTATAAAAAAAGAAAACATGTCTTTATGGTCCATCGAAAGTTGTTGGCACAATGTTTTAATAAATAGTGAATTATTATATTCCGTGCTATATTTTGTCAACACTTTTGTGAAACGCACTTCAAGTGGATTGAACTTTGTTTTTTTGGTAAAATCCGGATACTCATGGTAAATCTTATTATTATAAAACGTTTTAATAAGCGAACTCATTTCATTGAATTGCCATGCCTGATTTTGAAACGTGATTCTATCAATATAGTCCGCAAAACAAATATTATCTAAAACCTTTTGATAAAATGGCACCGCAATATCTTTCTGGTATTTACCCAAAACGTCGATTATATTTTCATGCCATAGTAGCGCAATCGTTGTTCTATCGGTTTCATTCATCAACACTTTATGTTGTTCTATTGGATAGTTATTATTGATAAGATGTTGTGTCAACTTTTTGCTGTCATCGTTGTAGCTTTTCGTCTGAAAAATAGTGCGAATAATATCATTCTGTAAAATATTACTTTGTTTGCTTGCCATCTCGCATATTGATACCATCTTGCGTAAATCACCTTGAATAAATGAAACAATATTTGCATTTAATGTTTTGTCAAATTTCAAATGAAGCGTTTTTAAAATAGTGCATATTTGCTCATTTGTAGGTGTCTTCAATTCGAATGTATGGCAAACTTTCATCAACTCTTTTATTTTTTTATTGATTTGATAATTCCCAATACAGATAATCGGATTAAATGAAACCTCTTCTACTTTTTGTTTTTTCGTCTTCTTAGGTCGGATTAATTTTATAAGCGAGTTTATTCCGCTTTTGTCGCCATTATTCATTGCGTCTATCTCATCCATTACGATGACGATCTTTTTCACTTTTTTATCGAACATTGACATGATATTTTTGTCGGACATATTGTGTCGTGTAATCGTATCAATGATGGACTTGTTTCGTATATCACCTGCATCATATTTAATAATGTCGTAATTTTGTTCGCGCAGAAGACTTGTAATGAATTCAGTTTTACCTGTGCCTGGGTTTCCATAGATATAAATACCGCGTTTGAGTGTGATATCTTTTTTATTCTCCTGGAAATCTTTCAATATTACTTTTATTTTATCGTAGATTTGCTGTCTTTCAAGAATTTCATTCATACTTATTTTTAGTGTATTCATGTGTCTGATAGCTGGAATGGTTATGGGTATGGTTGTGCTGTGGTTATTATTATATGAATTGACTATTATTATTTTGTTATTGTAACTTATTTGTATAATATGTAGTATACGTATAGTACTAGAACTTATTAATTTACAAGAAATGTTTCTATGTTGATTTTACAAGTGTAATATTATTATATTTTGTATATTCTGTTTTCTATTTTATTCTCTCCTTTCTCTCCTTTCTCTCCTTTCTCTCGTTTTTCACATCTCTTACTCTCTATCCGCTAAGATAGTTCGGGTCCTGGGTTTGTCGTGTGGTTGACGTATATCCAGACGTTTCTAATGTAAACATATTACCAAGCAACATTCCAATGTTTCTGTCAGGTGGCGCTCTTTGATTGTTTATTAACTCACTATTATTTGTGATACCATCCCATATTATTCGATTTTTGATTGCAAAATCGAATTTATTCTTTTTGGTAGGTAATTGATATGTAAAAAAAGGAGTAGTATTCCCACCTGTATTACTTTTTTGCTTATTGGGAGAACATTTAATATACCCTTCTTTTGTTTTAGATAACTTCCAATAGTCTGGACACTGACTTATCATCGGTGTCCATATTTGTTTCTTATTGTTTTCGCGCAATATAAGAATAGTAGTAATAGGTATTAAAAATAAAAAAACAATTACCGCAACAAGAACCAATGTCTTTCTAAAATTTAGTTTAATATTAGTGGATTCCATGTAGTATTGGTATTTAGTAATATATTGTAATGTTATATTTTAATATTGGATATTTTAATATTGGATATTAAAATATTCAATAATAAAATATTATAAATGATGGGGTAAATAAAATCGTATCGTAACATATCATATCATATCATATCATATGGACTTACGATGTAGGCGCCGGCTTACATGATTTTCTATAGTCGTCATTATTTGTTACACCATCCCATAGAATAGTTCCACCGCATTGGTTTCTTGTCCATGCATACTTATCTAAAAATATATCGCATGGTTTTGTTAATTTCAATGGTTGGTTGTAAGGAGTAGGGGGTCTTCTGTCTGTGCATTTTCCCCAGTTTATTTGGTCAGCTGGTGGATTACATGACGATGATGTTATTTCACCCTTTTTATTTACTACCGAAGATATACTCCAATAATCGGGACACGATGCAGGGATAATATTATACTTTTTCCGTTGTGCAACATAAATAAAATAACTAAATAGACCAAGTAATAATACAAATATTATCGATGCTACTATCAATACTATGCTATTAAATGACATTAGGATGGTAACTAACTATATAGAGTATATAATATATATACTATAAATATATATTATATAATTAGTTGGTTGGTCACTAATGTATTAAATTATCTAAATGTTTTGTTTATTTAACGATTTCGTGTTTTTTATAATAGTCTGTAATAGTCTATGATATTTAGTATAGTATAATATAGTATAATATAGTATAGTATAATATAGTATAGTATAATATAGTATTGAGAATAACAATAAAGAATAAAAAAGAATAAAATAAAATAGTAATATATTATAATAGTATCTTTATTCAATATTCTAAAAATGTCTTTATTAAATATAGGACTATGTGGTAACCCTCGTATTCAAAATGTATCTACTAAAAATATATCCAATGGGCGTGTCGATATTCTTGAACCTCCTCCCGATATTCGTTTCTCAATGTGGGACAAAATTCCCGTAAACCAGGTTACGACATTCCGCGATGCAATGACCGGAAATTGGGTCGACAATGATGTTAGCAATACTTTTTTTAGTGCAGAAAATATGCAAATCATTCAAAATACACTTCGTGCAGACGTATACAAATTGTCAAATGGTGAGTATACTATCGGACAACAAGACAATGACCAGCTTAAAATAATTATGCGTGCACTTTATCTTGAAAGCGCAGTAAACTTGCCAAACAATGTAAGAGAACAAGTAGCTGCATTAAACAAGTTTGTTGTAGCTCATTGTGTTCCTAAATTAATGAATGAAATCAAGGCATATTTGAAATATAAACGCGATGCGAGTAATATGTATACTATTATGACATGGCCTACATATGACAATGTCAAAGGGAAAACACTCGAACTTAATCCTTGGTTTTAGGCGTGGGTATTGGACGGGTATTGGACGGGTATTGGAAACGTATTTTAATTTATTTTATATTTTACATAAAAAATATAAAATTTATTCGAAACCTAACCTGTTGTTACTTATTGTGCGACAATCAGGGCTACACTATTTTTTTGATTTTACGACAGCTTTTGGTTTTTTAGTTGATGCTACACCGCCTTCCGCTTTGGTCTTGGTTCCGTTTCCTTCTTCGCTACCGGAACGTTCCGTAAATTTCTTATATTCTTCTTCTAATTCTACTAAATCATCTTGCCACAGATTTTGAGTTGTTTTGGATTCAAGGTGTGTCAATTCCTTTTCTTTCTTTTCCTTTTCCGTGCGCAGTTTTTCGACATTTTCTTCTGAAACACTATCCATTGGAAGTTTTAGCAAATACTTGTAGCCGGTAGAACACGAGTCGCTTCCACCTCCGTCTCCATCTTTGCTGTCATCTGCATTTTGCATATCATAATTGCGGTCTTTTAATATCTGCACCATCATAGTAGTCGTTTTTCTGCGCAAGTCGATCGTATCGTCTAATATTTCGCTAATATATCTTGCACGATTTGACAATACAAGTAGTTCCTTCCTCAGCGCGTCTACGAGATACGCTTTTCGTTTCTGGTAATACTCAATGCGAACCGGATAATAGTCGTCCACGATTTCTTCGGGTGTATTGTATTTCTTAAGTTTCTCATTCGCATCAAACATATTCATATTTGTTGTTGACTGCGTCGTATATAATCCGAGACACTTCTCCAGCATCGTGCATCCATGTTCTACAACTTTGTCGCGATATGTTGCAATAATATTCGGCATCATCGTCAGTGTAATATCCACTATCACATCTGTGCTCATATCATTGTAATCTTTCACAAGCTGGATGGTGGGAGCGGATGCACTTCCAGGAGCGTCGCTCTTCTTTGCAAGAGGTTCAATAAGTTGTTCAATGAATTTCTTATAGTCGTCTGTCCATGTTCCGATCGGCAATTCAGTAATCCGAATTTTCTTATCATCCAAAATCGTATAACAACCTTTGATTAGATACTTTGCGGCATTGCTGGCACCGGTGCTGCTGCTGTCCATTATGCGCTCAATCGTTCCCTTGAAGTTTTTGTAATACGGGTTAATCGTTGGTATGGGTGCAGGTGTGGGCGAAAGTTTGTATTTGATATAGTCGATGATTTGTTGCGGGTTATAGCACATAATGTCTGTGCTAAATCCGGTTCCAATGCCTTTCACACCATTGACCAAAACCATCGGAATAATCGGCACATAGAATATCGGCTCAACGCTTTGTCCATCGTCGTCCAAATACGTAAGCACCGCATCATCTTCGGCGCGAAAGATGAATCGTGTTATTCTATTCAGTTGCGTAAAGATATATCTTTCACTCGCAGAATCTTTCCCGGCTTGAAGCCTACTACCGTACTGACCATTGGGTTCAAACAAGTTGATATTGTTACTACCCACGAAGTTCTGTGCCATTCCGACGATTGCGGCGTTCAAACTTGCTTCACCATGATGATACCCTGAGTGTTCCGAAACATAGCCACTGAATTGCGCAACTTTGATTTCGGTTTTGAGATTCTTCTTGAATGCAGAGAATAGAATCTTACGCAATGAGATTTTCAAACCATCCATGCCATTCGGGATAGAGCGATCACAATCATATTTTGAAAAGTGTATCATCTCGTCATGAATGAATTTCTCGTAAGTGACACTCGGCTGCAATGTGTCCAAATATCTGTCGCGCGAATAGGTAGACAACCACGTCTTCCGGTCATCGGCGCGTTTTTTGTTGAAGACCATATCAATCGCGTCGTTGCATACATCGCCGCTATGCACAAAGTCGACGATCTTTTTATGTTCAAAATACTCCTTGAACTCCTTGCCTGTGCTTGTTCCTAAACCTTTGTAATATTTGATATTCCATCCGGTAGTGTTAGCGCTGGCTGCTGCTGCGTCTCCTTCCTTCCATGCGCGATACTCGCCTTCATTGTAAAATACCTTCTCTTGTGTTCCCTTTTTCGCCTTCAAAATCGGCGTATTCATAAACCCAATAAATCCCGGAATCTCAGCAAGAGATGGCCATTCGCTTTGAAACAGGTTGATTCCAAGTCCTTTGATATGTGACCCATCCAAATCCTGATCCGTCATAAATATTATCTTTCCATATCGAAGACGATACTTCACGTCATCGAGGGTGTATTTGCGCCCAACTTCAAGACCAAGAATCTGCTTTATTTCTTTGATTTCGTTGTTCTCTGAGATTTTCTTGACCGGTTCTCCACGAGTGTTCATGATTTTGCCTTTCATCGGATAGACACCAATAATATTTCTGTCTTCTCGGCTGAGGCCTGAAACAATTCCTGCCTTTGCTGAATCACCTTCGCATAAGATAATCGTACACTCCCCTGATTTCTCTGTGCCGGCAAAGTTTGCATCGATAAGTTTCGGGATTCCGCGAATCGTGCGCGTCTTTGAGCCGTCTGTCTTTTTCGCCGCCTTGCTTTCTTTCACTGCAGTCAGTTCACATGCGGCATCCATCACACCCATCTTTGCAAGTTTCTCAATAAAGTCGTCACTCACTTTGCATGTCGAACCGAATGCACTAGAAGATGTTCCGAGTTCATCCTTGCTCTGACTCGAAAACGACGGATTTTCAATATCGCAGCGCAGAAATAGCGCGAGTTGTTCTTTGATGGTTGTTGCCTTGACGTCTATTTTCTTCTTGTTCTTGATATACTCCGTCAGTTTGCGCACGATTTGATTCACAATATACTCAACATGTTTACCACCCTTCTGTGTATAAATCCCGTTCACAAATGAGACGTGTTGGAATTCGCCACTGGATGAAAGTGACACAACATATTCCCATCGAGGATCCGGGCTTTCATAGATTCGTTTTGTCTCACCCTTTGCACCAATATAGAGGTCGATATACTGCTGAAAGTGTTTGACCGCGACCTCGTTTCCATTATACCTGACTTTGACAGACTTGTCGGTGATGGCCGCAATATCATAGATACGTTTCTCAAAAAGCGCACGCATGTCGGGTGTGAGTCTCGAATTTTCTAGACCGAAACGCGCATAGTCTGGACGAAAGGAGACTTTCGTATATGGTTTCGCGGTGGACGCTTTCGTGATTTTTGGCGGACAGATTTCTTCCAGGTTGTTCTTGAATTCTTGGATATATTTGAGACCACGTGTATGGTCAATCGTTTCGATGCGTCCCCATGTAGACCAGATAAGAACGAGCTTGAATCCAAAGCCATTTTTACCTCCGACGATTTTCTCTTTCTTGTTTTCGTCGTAGTTTGTAGATGTACGCAGATGGCCGAAAATCATCTCGGGAATCCATAGCTTGTGTTCCGGATGTTGCGCGACATCAATGCCGTTGCCGTTGTTCGTGATGGAGATGACGCCGTCCTCGCTGATGTCAAAATCAATATATGTAACAGGCAAAGCATTGGGTTTGCCATCCGCAACTGCCTGTGCTTGTCGCACATAATGGTCGCGACTATTGACTGCACCTTCGTCGAATAATTTGTAGAGACCTGGGATGTAGGAAATTGTGTGCTGGACGATGGAAGACGTTTCTTTGCTGTAGACATACGTTTCTGTTTCTGTCATGTTGATAGGGCCGATATAAGTGTCAGGTTTTTTAAGAATATGTTCCTTGTCTGACATCTTTTGATACTTACCGAGTTCATCGCTTGCACCCCCAGACGCGGAGGACATAGACATTGCAGACATTTCTTGAACGATGGTATTTTCGATTTCTTCAGGGGTTGCAGACGGATTTATGCTGGTCAATTTTTCGAGCAATTTTTTAGGAGCTTTGGAGTCTTTGACAGATTTGGTAGCCATAATTGGATGAATAATTTAGTAGTTTGGTGATTAGTGATTGGTAGATTTGTAGTTTGGCGATATATATAAATTACGCTAATTATTTTATATCAATTTTATATATTGTTTATTCATAGTAACTCGACCATAAAATAAAATAATATGCCAGTTGATTTTTATTTTAAACCAAAATGTTGTCTACCAAAACCATTAAAGAAGAATGTTTATAACCCGGATGTTTTTTCTAGGCTTCCATTGAATATTCGAATTGCACACCAAATTGTTACATCGGTGGGAACTGCAAATCAGTGTTATACAAGAATAAACGTTCCATTAAATGCGTATGGAAGATGGGCTGGTGCGCCGGGTGGTTCAGGACCAGGTGTGTCTTCTACTATGAATTATGTCCCGTATACAGATACGTCTGGTTTGGGTCCTAAGATTGGGGGAGCCATTTGTAATTGTGCAGATATAGCTCCATTCCCAACGTTTTCACCTATAAATAGTGTAGCACCCGTCATTTCAGGTAATACTACTCGTGGTTCTACATTGACGACTACGAATGGAACATGGTTCGGCAATCCATCGCCCACATTTACATATCAATGGTTTAGAGGAAATACGCCGATACCAAACCAAACAAATATCACGTATGTATTAGTGTTAGCAGATGGTGGACAGCCGATTACATGTCGTGTAACGGGAACAAATAATGTAGGTTCAGGGGTTGGAATAAGTAATGTGATTACTCCTATTCTTGGTCCTCCACAGAGTGTTACATTTTCGGGCGTTGGGAGTTTTGAAACTATTTATGTTAATTCTTTAAATCAAGTTGTCACTAGTCCCTTAACAAATGGCTTTACTATTTATCGGGTTACAGCTACATCACAAGGAGCTACTTATTTAATAAATAGTAACTCAGCGTCAACCCCGATATCTTTTTTAGTTATTGGTGGAGGTGGCAGTGGTTCCGCATTTGACACAGGAGGAGGAATTTTACCTGGAGGAGGAGGAGCAGGAGGTTTTATAGAATCTTCTGGAACTACAAACACTGCCACTCCATATTCGATTTATGTAGGTAGAGGTGGATTTTTATTAAATAATACAGCAAGCGGTGAAAATTCTTTGTTACAATTAAGTTCAGGAACACTAAATGCTATAGGCGGTGGAGGAGGGGCAAACCTTAGTACAGGTTTAAATGGTTTAAATGGAGGAAGTGGCGGAGGTGGTGCATTTAACTTTAATAATAACAATTTCGGAACAGGAGGAAATGGAACACCGGGACAAGGATTTGAAGGAGGAATTGGTAGTAGTAGTGGTAGTGGTGGAGGAGCAGGAGGAAGTCCAGCTACTAATTCGCTGAATGGAGGTGTGGGATTACCAAGCACTATTACTGGTCAGAGTATTTATTATGCTGGAGGAGGTGGATCCATTGGACGAGTTGGTGGTATAGGTGGTGGCGGAAATGGTGGTATAGGAGGACCAGGAGGGCAGGGAACACCTGGAACAAATGGGTTAGGTGGTGGTGGTGGTAGTGGTCGTAATGGAGCATCAGGTGGCGATGGAGTAGTTATACTACGTATTCCATCATTTATATAGTTGCATAGTTTAGTTTATTATATATTTTAGTATTTTTGTAATGTTTAGCGATATATTATGTTTATTAAATATATTTTTACGAATAAGAATATACAAATAAGAATATACAAAAAATAATATTTTTTTCTCCTTCTTTTTTATAAACAAAAAGATAAGATGCACGGAAGTTATAAGAGACGCCCTGATGGCAAATATACGATACACGGACACGTTTATGAAAGACTTGTCGGTTCTCGCGCCCAAGTGTGGCATCAAACTGCTTATAAAACAAGTGGTGGATTGACTCGCGCTCAACTGGTGATGAACAAACATGGTCGCGTTGTTTCTGCAAAGAAGCATACGACTGCCAAACGTGAGAAGCGTTTGTTGAAGCATGGTTACACTGCAAAGAAGGGTAAATTCGGTGCGGTGAAGATAGGCGCCGCTAAGAAGACTCGTAAGTCCCGCAAGTGAAAAGACGAGAGAAACGAGAGAAAGGAGAGAAATGCGTAATTATAATTCATAAATAGATATTCGAATAGAGTTAATATTTTTATACAAATTTATAAAAACATTAGTAAAAACATTTCACTTTCACTTCACTTTCACTTCATCTTCTTCTGCGCTTGAATGTTACGTTCTTTTTGCTTTT
>Ga0078894_10000758_pt1 | contig 23032 bp, 7 predicted proteins | sample LauGreSu1BDMLBSD_2_FD_67506 | JGI IMG/M metagenome (GOLD analysis project Ga0078894, IMG submission 67506) | Freshwater lake microbial communities from Lake Michigan, USA - Su13.BD.MLB.SD (version 4) (version 4) | ecosystem: Environmental > Aquatic > Freshwater > Lake | place: Lake Michigan, USA... | reverse complement strand
GGTAGCATCTAAAGGTTGAGCATCGCTTATTCCATATCCAGCTAAAGTTGTAGGATTTGTACCTGCTGTAACACGACCATAAGTATCTACTGTCACTGACTTATATGTACCTACACTACCAATCACATTATCTGCTAAAGTGATTGTAGGTGTTGCTCCTTCTCCACTATTATTACTTAAAGCAATACCTGTACCTGCTACAAGACTTGATACATAAGAACCTGTGGTGTCTGTACCAAGAGCAACACTATTAGCTTGAATAGTAGCAGTAATAGTAATATCAGCACTACCATTAAAATTAGCTGTACCACTTAAATCACCATCCAAACTAATTGCTCTTGATGTTGCCAAAGCACTTGCAGTTTGAATATTTCCTGTGATTGTATTTGTCACAGTTAGGTTTGTAGTAGTTAAGTCTGTTGTAGATAAACTTGTAAATTCACCTGTACTGAAAATAACATTTCCAGCAGTACCACTAAAAACTTCAGATGAATTAGTAGCATCAGGAATAAAAGTAAATTTTTGAGTAGAACGATCAAATCCAAAGAAACCTACTTTAGATGCTACACCATTATGCCATCTAAATTCAATGCCACGATCTTTACTGTCATCTGTACTAGGTGCAGAATCACCACCTAATGTAAAAATAGGATCATCTAAAGTTTGAGTAGTACTGTTAATAGTAGTAGTAGTTCCATTGACTGTTAAATTGCCACCGATAGTAGTATCACCTGCAATCGTAGCACTACCATTAGTTGCATTGATACTAAACATAGTAGCATTTCCTGCACCTAATACATAAAGATTATGTGTATTGAGTAATGTCAAATCACCATAGACCATAGCACCTTGATGTAGATTGACACCTTGAAGATTAGTACTACCTGATGCTGTTAGGTTTGTAGCTGATATATTTGTACCTGTGATGCTAGTCGCAGTAAGGTTATTTATATCAGAAACATTTTGATTATTGAAATCTGCATCATTAGTAGGACTGAAGTTATTAAAGATAGTAGTAACAAGTTCAGTTCCACCTAAAGTAGCACCATCATGAACACGAATAGTTTTAGTATCTGTGTTAATTGTCAATTCGCCAGCATAACCTGTATAACCATCATTTTGAGCAGTAGTGCCTCGTCTAATAGAAAACCTAGACATATCAAGAACTCCTATGTTAAAAAAATATTCTAAACATAAGAGAGATATTTAATAATTAAAGATTTTGATCGATATGTTGGATCAGTAGCCATTGGACAGTACCTGCACTATTCCTACCTGCAATAACACCCATAACACCCCAATTTTTTGTTATTGTATGTGTTGCAGTACCATCTATATTATAGGTAGTCGCACCATGAACACATTGTAAAGTAACATGAGCAGAATGATTTGCTCCTAGCTTTATATAAAAAAGTCTACCGATACAGGTATTTGGATCAGGCAAGTTTAATGTTTGACCATTAAAAGCAACATAATATTGATCATCCAAAGTTAATTGGTAAGTCGTAGCATCAGTTGCAGATTTGATATTAGTTAAATTAGAATTAACACGATATGTCATATATTTACACTCCTTTAAAGAGAATATCTACAAGAGAGTGTAAATATTAAATGACTATTAAATAATATACCAAGAAGTACCATTAGCAATAATAGTTAAAGAACCACCTGCAACAATATTTTGAGTAAGAGAACCATTGATAGTTTGAGTACCATTAGCATCAATAGTCATAGTAGCAGTAGCATCAGTATTTACAAATAAAATCACATAACCATCATAAATAGATCCACTCAAAGCAAAAAGATTAACAGTACCTAAAATGCCACCATTTGTTAAGAAATAAGCATTCTTATTGATATATGAACTAGCAGGTGCAGATATAGTAGTAGCATTAGCAGTAAAGGTTGGTGTTTCACAAGCATATCTTGAACCTTCAGTTTGAGTTAAGATAGGATTGTAGACAGGAGCATTAAAGGCATCATCAGGATTATTGATAGTCCAACGATTAGCAGTTTCATCCCAATAGAATTGAGAATCAGTATAGTTGCCTCTCTTAACAATAAGACCAACATTAGCACTAGCATTAACAGCACCTAAATCACTATTTAAAGTAATAAGAGAAGTACCATCACCTTTAAGACTTAAAGTACCATTAATAGTAGTATTACCATTATCTGAATCTACTTCAAATTGAGTAACAGCACTACCATTTTGAATAGTGAGAGAACTATTTGCTTTATCAAGAGTAAGACCACCTAAAGTAAGACTTGCATATTGAGATGAAGTAGGTGTGATTTGAGATGCAGTAGCAGTAGCTGAAGTGTTATCTGCAAATAAAACAAATTTAGTATTGCCGGGCTGATAAATAAGACCACTATATAAAGCAGTACCTATGCCATCTTCATATTTACCAAAAAAACCTACATGGTTTACTGTTGATGTATTGCTATCACCAATAAAGAATAAAGGATCTCTTAATCTTAATTGTGCCCCATTAAAAGTAGCATTTCCTGAAACTGTCAAACTACCATCTAAAACAATCGCACTAGATAAACCTAAAGTGAAAGTACCATTACCACCATGTGCAACAGTAACATTTTGACCATCACCTTGAATAGTTAAAGTATTGCCACTGACAAATGCTTTATTTGTAGTTCCATTAGTAGCATTAAAAATAGTCGTGTTGCTATTTAAAATGTCATAGAAATTTGTACCATTTTCAGTAACAGTCCATTTATCTGATGTTTCATTCCATTTAATAGAAGCATCGTTTGCACCTCTTTCTACAATAATAGAAACATCTTGAACAGTACCTGCACTATTTAAAGTAATGCTAGATGCACTTGTAGAAAAACTTGTAGCTGTCAATCCAGCCAAAGTAGAAGTTCCTGTAACACCTAATGTGGATTGTAAAGTTGTCGCTCCTGTTACATTTAAGGTATCGTCAATTTCTGATGCACCTTCAACATTTAATGTGCCTTGAATATCAGTATTGCCACTAACACTATTGACAGTAAATTTAGGTGTAGTACCTGCATCACTGTAAACAATTAAATCTTTACCTGCACCACCATGCAAAAGTAAATCATCAGCTAAAGTTGTGATACCTGTAACACCTAATGTGCCTGATACTGCTGTATTACCTGTTGCACTTGCCACTGTAAAAGTATCGCTACCTCCACTACCATTTTTAATGGTCAAATTGCTTTCGAGAGTACTTGCACTTTTAATTAAAGCAGTACCTGCAATAGTAGTATTGCCTGTAGTATCAGCAACAATAAATTTATCTGTATCTAATTTCAAACCACCATTGATATTGACTTCACCTGTGATAGTCGCAGTACTATTAATAGTGAGTGTATTTGCAGTAACACTACTTGTAGTAGTAATATCATCTACATATAAAGTAGCCCAACGAGTACCTGTAGTACCAATATCTCTTTGGCTATCTGAATCAGGTTGAATAGTATTGCTAAATGTAGAAACACCTGTAACACCTAAAGTATTGCTTAAAGTAGTAGCACCTGTAACACCTAAAGTTCCTACAATAGAAGTATTACCTGTTTCACTATTGACAGTAAATTTAGGTGTAGTACCTGCATCACTATAAATAATAACATCTTTGCCTGCACCACCATGTAATAATAAGTCGTCTTTAAGAGTAGTAATTCCATTTACTGTTAATGTAGATGCGATAGCAGTCGCACCTGTTGTACCGTCAACAGTAAAATTAGTACTATCTACAGCAATGCCACCATTGGCATTTAATAGTCCTGTTAATGTGGAAACACCTGTTACATCAAGAGTGCCTGCGATAGCTGTGTTACCTGTAGTATCTGCTACTGTGAAAGCATTAGTGTCAACAGCGATACCTCCATTAGCATTTAAAGCACCTGTTAATGTAGTGATACCTGTCACACCTAAAGTGTCAGATAAAGTGGTTGCACCTGAAACACCTAAAGTACCTGCAATAGATGTATTGCCACTAGCACCTAAAACTTTAAACTTTTCAACAGTCCCGGGATTATCACTATAAATAATCAAATCATTAGAATTTTGGATTTTCAAATCTTCAGATAAAGTAGAAATGCCACTAACAGATAAAGCACCTGTGATTGCAACACTAGGTACACTGACATCTACAAAAAGAACATCAGCACCACCACTACCATTTTTAACAGTCAAATCATCTTGAATAGTAGTAGCTGATTTTAAAGTAGATGCTCCGTCAGAAGTGAAAGTACCATAAACTCTAGTGTTACCTGTAGAGTTATCCACACTAAATTTAGTAGCATCTGCATTATCGATAGCAGTCAAATTAGCTTTAACAGAAGTCGCACCTAAAAGACTAACATTGCCTGTTCCTGATGTGAATGTATTTGTACCTGTAATAGTAGTATTGCCATTTAAAGAAACTGCACCTGTACCTGTGCTTAAAGTATTAGCACCTGTTTGTGCAATATTATTTGGGATAGTCCAAGCATCTGAGGTTTCATTCCAAGTGATTTGAGCATTTGTTAAAGCACCTCGTTCAACTTCGATTGCTACAACATCAGCCTCTTCACCATTACCTGTTCTATTTGCATTTAATAAGATCACAGGATTTGTAGTAGTCGTTTGCTTATTGATTTTTAAATAAGCATCAGTACCTAAAGTAGTAACACCTGTTGAATCTGCTACACTAAATTTGCCACTATCTACATCAATGCCACCATTTGCATTTAATAATCCAGCTAAAGTAGTAATACCTGTTACACCTAATGTACCTGCAATCGCTGTATCACCTGATCCATCAGCAACAGTAAATTTATCAGTATCTACTGCAATACCTGCATTAGCATTTAATAAACCACTTAAAGTAGTTGTGCTTGTAACACCTAATGTGGATTGTAAGGTAGTAGCACCTGTCACATTTAAAGTATCATCAACTTCGGTAGCACCTTCTACATTTAAAGTTCCTTGAATGTCTGTATTGCCATTTGAACCTGTAATAGTAAATATAGCAGTAGTACCACCATCACTATAAACAGTTAAGTTATTTCCACCTTGAACTTTTAATTGATTGGATAAAGTAGAGATACCATTTACTGCCAAAGTACCATCAATAGATGTATTGCCTGTTGCATCTGCAACAGTAAACTTATTAGTGTCTACTGCAATGCCACCATTAGCATTTAACAATCCTGCAATAGTAGTTTCACCTGTTGCTTGAGTGACTTGAAAATTAGTGTTTGCACCATTCTTAACTAAAAGATTAGCTGTGACAGTAGTTTCACCTTGTAGTGTAGTAGTATTTGTAATAACAGTAGTACCAGCTACTGTGAAATTATTGCCAACACCTACATTATTAGATAACAACCATTTATCATTATCTTCATCCCATTCGAGAGTAGCATCAGCACCGTCAGTACCTCTTTCTACTGCAATAATCATAGCATCGGATGATGCACCTGTCACATTGCTATTAACAATAATAAGTGGATCAGTAGCAAGAGTAGCTTTTTGGATTTTAAGACTAGCATCAGTTTCAATAGTGAGATCACCAGCAAAAGTAGAAGTAGAATTAACATCTAAAGTGTTGGTAGAAGTACCATGTGTAATAGTAGCACTATCAGCTGAAACACTTGTAACAGAAACAAGAGCATTACCTGTAATGGTAGCAGTAGTAGTGATATTATTAGCATCAAAACTTGTAGTACCACCAACAGTAGTAATAGTAGCACCATTATCCATAACAAGACCTGATGCAGTAATGCCACTATTAACATCTAAAGAACCTTCAATAACAGTATTGCCATTATCTGAATCTACACTAAATTTAGTAGTACCTGCATTATTCTTAACTAAAAGGTTTTCATCATCAGCTTGAATAGTAAGACTAGCAGTAATAGTAGAATCAGCAGTAGCTTCTAAAGCACCAATTTTTAAAGGTTGGTAGGCAAGAGTAATACCAACACCACTAAAGTCAGTGGTTGCACCTGTTGCTCCTTGAGCAGTAGCAAGGATAAATTTATCTACACCTTCATCCCAAGCCATAATAGCTGGGGCTTCTGTACTACCTCTAGTGATTAAAATACCTGCATCTGTAGTAGCAGTAGCATTAGCATCAGCACCACTAGCAAGTTCAATAACAACATCTTGAGTAGAAACAGTAGTACTATTAACAGTAGTAGTTTGACCATTAACAGTTAAGTTGCCTGTGATAGTAAGATTTCTAGTAATGCTAAGATCTCTACCAACAGACAAGTCATTTTGGATAGTGACATCATCAGGTAAACCAATAGTGTAAGTGCCTGCAACATTTTCTACTGTGGTTTCATTAGCAACACCTTGAAAAGTGATAGTACCACCTAAAGCAACAGAAGTATTACTATCAGCATCAGCAAAAGTGATAGTGGAATTAGAAAGTTTATTGTTAGCAATAGAGCCAGCTAACATAGCATTAGTAACTTTTAGATTACCGATAGCAGTAACACCTGTTTTGGACATAGTGATATCGCCACTTAAACCAACATTTTTCCATTCACCATCACCATCGGTAGAATCATAAGCTAGGATATGGGCATCTGTGAGTGTACCATTATTGATAGTGACATCACCTAATTCATTTAAAACTACTTCACCACCATTGATAGTATCTAGCACATATTGTTTAGTAGCAACATCTTGTGCATTAGTAGGGTCAGCTACATTAGTTAAACGAATAGTAGTACCATTAGCACTATCTCTAAAATCAACAGTAGCATTTGGAGTGAAATTGATATTATCTAAATCTGCTCTTGCTAATTCAGTACCTCCGAGTGTCGAACCATCATGGACTCTAACAGCTTTAGTGGAAGTATTTACGGTTAATTCACCAACAGCACCTGTAAAAGCGGAATTTTCAGCTGTTGTACCCCTACGAAATTGAACTCTACGAACTGACATCTATATACTCCTTAAGGAAATAGGTATTCTCTTAATAAGGGTATATATATTTATAAATTAAAAAACTAGCTAATCAAACAACCATAGTCTTCATTCGCATAGACTAGAACTTCTTGAAATAGTGATTCAGCATTTAAAGGTGTAGAACCATCAACACCAGCATCTTGATAGTCTATTGTAAAATCTGTATTTGCATTATAAACATCAGCAACAGAACCATAATCTACAGAATCAGGTGTTCTACCTAAGCTATCTAAAACAGGAATATCACCAGCACTTAAACCTACATTATAAGTAGATGCACTACCTAAACCTAAATTATTTCTAGCAATCGCTTGGTCTACAGCATTACCTGCAATTTCATTAAATAGGTTTACTAATTGGAAAAAGTCATTTGGATTTAAACCTGATCCACTTAAAACACTTTGTACAAAAGCTGTAGTAGCTACTAAAGTAGAATTATTATTATTTGCTTGTGTAGTCGCTCTCAATTCTGCACTAAAGGTAGTATTTCTATTATCTAAAACTACATTTGATAAATCACCTACACTACGAGCAACAAATTCATTATTTGTATCATCCCAAGACAATAATTGACCTTCTGTGATCGTATTTGTATTTACATTCACATCAGATAAAGTATCAATAGAAGGTAAAGATGTTAAGTTAGCACCTGATAAGGCTGGCAAGGTACTATTAGCATTTAATAACAATACTTCGTTAGCACCTGTACCTGCATTATATGTAGATGAATTACCTAAACCTAAATTAGTTCTAGCAAGAGTTGGATCAGCACTAAGTTCAAATAAGTTATTTCCTACTTGTAAAAAGTCTAGTGAGTTTAATCCATCAAGTAAATCAGCATCTAGTCCAGAGCCTGTACCATCTACTGTAACAAGTTTAGATAAGACATCATTAGCAGTATAGTCAGTAGTTTTAACAACACCTGTCAAATTATTACCATCGAGAGCAGGTAAAGTGTTTGCATTAGTTAAAAGCAAAACTTCATTTGCACCTGTACCTGCATTATAGGTAGCAGATGATCCTAAACCTAAATTAGTTCTAGCAGTAGTAGTATTGTTAAGATCAGATAAGTTATTAGCTACTTGTAAAAAGGCTGTGGAATTTAATCCGTCTAGTAAATCAGCATCTAAACCTGATCCACTACCATCTACATTTTTAATCTTATTTAATACATCAAGATCATCATAGTCAGTAGATAACACAAGACCTGTTAGGTTAGTGCCATCTAAAACAGGTAAAGTGTTATTAACAGATAAAAGTAAAACTTGATTCGCAAGAGTACCTGCATCTTTAGTAGAAGCAGTACCTAAACCACTAATGTCAGTATTTGCCAAAGAAACAGGAACAAAATCAGCACCATTATATTGTAAGACTTTGCCATTTGCATTATTTGTTAAATCTACATTAGATAAATCACCAATACTAGCATTACTAATTTCTTGTTGGACAAAAGCAGTAGTAGCAATAGTAGTATTATTAGTATTAGCTGGTTGAGTAGGTGCAGTAGGATTACCTGTTAAAGCAGGACTTGCAAGTCTAGCTAAATCACCACTATCATTTAAGTCAGTAGATGCTAATTGAGTATTAATCCATTCTGTATTATTCCATTTTAAGACTTGAACATTTGTAGGAAGATTAACAGTAACATCGGATAAGGTATTGATAGAACCTAAAGAAGTTAAGTTAGCACCTGATACAGCAGGTAATGTATCAGCCACAGTGAACTTTAATACTTGATTTACACCTGTACCTGTATTTAAAGTCGCTACATTGCCTAAGCCTAAGTTAGTTCTAGCAGTAGTAGTGTTATTAAGATCAGATAAGTTATTGGCTACTTGTAAGAAAGAAGTAGTATCTTCAAATGCCATATTACCTAGACCAAGATTAGTGATCGCAGTATTAACGAAAGCAGTAGTAGCTAATTGAGTAGTATTCGTATTAGCGATAGCAGTAGGTGCAGTAGGAGTACCTGTAAAGTTAGGGTTATTTAATCTTGCAAGTGTATTACTATCAGATAAATCAGATGCAGATAATAAAGAGTTAGTCCAAGTAGTGCCATTACTTCTCAAGACATGACCATCAACAAGAACACCCGTAGAAACACCATTAAGATCATTAAGACTTAGTTTTCCATTTCTGAATTTATTAGTACCCGCATCAAATCTTAATGCTTGACCTTCAGCTAAAGCAACACCATTGCCACCATCTAAACCTAAGATTACATCGGAAAGATCACCAAGAGAATTAACAGCACCAATATTAACAAGTTCATCCTGTACCCATGCTGTTGTAGCAACTTTATTAGAATCATCACCAAGAGCAGGAGCATTTGTTAAAACTACTACATCATTTAAAGTTAAAGTACCACTGATAGATGAAATAGAGTCTGTGATTAAACCACCCATTTTTACATTAACAAAAGATAGAGTACCACCTGTTAAAGAAACATCAGTTGTAAGACTTGTTAATCCAGTGCCAGTAATAAATTCAAATCTGTCATTACCTTCATCCCAGAATAATGAAGCATTAGCAGATGTTCCTCTTTCAATAATAAACCCAGAGTCATTAACAGGAGCACCGACAGTACCATCAGATAGTAAAATCATACTATCTTTGATTTCTAGGTTAGTTGTATTTATAGATGTAACACTACCAACAACATTTAAGTCTCCACCTACAGTCAAGTTGCCTTGAATTTCTACATTCTCAGATAATCCGATTAAAAATTCGTTATTAACAGTATCTAGGCTAACAACAGTCTCATTAGTTGCACCTGCAAATTTAATAGTATCACCTAAAGAAATAGCTTTAGTATCTGCTCCAACACCACTTTCAGAAAAGGTAATCGTTTTAGTAGTAATTGTAGCATTTAAAGTAACACCTGCACTACCATCAAAAGAAACATTACCACTTAAATCAGTACCTAAAGTAAGAGTGATGCTATTATCCCATTGACTTGCAGTCGTGGCATTATCACCAACACGGATTAAATCAGCAGTATCAGATAAGTCAGTAGATGCTAATTGAGAATTGACAAATTCAGCACCATTATATCTTAATGTTTGACTTGGACTTAAAGCAACACCACCAATAACAACATCAGTTAAATCATCAAGAGAAGCAATAGGATTGAAACCTGCGATTTCATCTTGTACCCATGCAGTAGTAGCAATACGAGTAGAATCATCACCTGCATTAGGACTTGTAGCTGTGGCAATAGCTAAAGTAGTAGTACCATTTACAGTCAAAGCACCTTGAATTTCAGTATCACCATTATTCGCATTAATAGAGAACTTTGTTAAATTATCATTAGCACTTTCTACTTGGAAAGAAGAGTTTGCTCCAGAGATTTTAGTAATCACACCACTAAAGTTATTAATACCTGTAAAGGTATTATTTCCATTTAAAGTAGCAAGATTACTTCCTTCAATACCATCAATAGTATCTGCATCTAAACCTGAGCCATGACCATCAACAGTTTTGATCTTAGTTAAGACATCATTAGCAGTATATGTAGCAGTATCTAATTTAAGAGCAATCGCATCAGTATTGGTTTTGACTTGAGCATCTAAAGTAGATATTGCAGTAACAATATTCTCACCATTTTGAATATAGTTTGTAGACCCAAAATTGCTCTTAACACCATTTGTTGCACCAATGCTTGTATCAAAAGCAGTCAATTCTGTATGTGCATTATGAACTTGAACATCTAATTTATCGATCGCTTGAATAACAGTATCTGTATTAAGGATATTATGAGGAGCACCACTATAATTAGGTCTTGACCCATCAGGGTTTAAACCAACTGATAATTGTGTAGTATCTAGTTCATTTAAAATTGCTTGATCAGCAGTAACATAAGGCACATCAATTTCATACCAACCTGCAACTGCACCACCACTTATAAAGGTTTGATGTGTATCAGTAGTAATATAAAAATCGCCTTCATTATCATTACTTGCTACAGGTCTATTATCAAAGATGTCTGAAGTTGTAGTAGTGATAGCAAGGTTAGGTAATTGACTTGTAGGAATTTTACCTGAGCCATCTAAAGTAGCAACACCACTATTAGCACCTTTTTCAGTAGAAAGAACAACACCTGTCAAATTTACACCTGATAAGACAGGCAAAGTGTTATCTGCACTTAATAATAAAACTTGACCATTAAGAGTACCTGCATCATAAGTAGAGGCAGTTCCTAAATTTAAGTTAGTAATTTCAGTATCTACATAAACAGTAGTAGCAAAATCAGCAATATCACTTAAATCAGATGAAGCAAGAACTCTATTAACAAAAGTAGTACCATTATGGATTAATGCTTGTTTATTAGCAGTAGGATTAGTGATCTCTACATCAGCAAGATCATGGAGTTGAGTAACACCACCAGCTCCTGCAATTAAACCTCTTACAAAAGTCGCACTTGCAATTTCATTGCCTACTGCACCTGCTGGTGTAGTAACAAAAGAAGTAGCACCTAAAGTAATAGGATTAGTAAAGGTTTGAGTAGCATCAAGTCTAGCAATATTAGCAGTATCAGTAAGATCAGTAGAAGCTAAAGTCACTACTGCTTCAATAGTGTTATTTCCATCATTATTTGTGAAAGAAATACCAACACTATTTCCATTCTCTAAAGCAGTACCAACAGCATTACGAGCATCTTCATCAGTATAAGCATTTGCATTAGCAGGAATCCAATTAGTACCATTCCAAGATAAGAATTGACCATTAGCAGGAGCATTAGCACCTGTAGTAATAACATCAGATAATTTATCAATAGAAGGTAAAGCAGTTAAATTGATACCTGATACAATAGGTAAGCCATCAGCACCAAGTTCAACAACATTACCATTAGCAGTACCTATATCTTTAGTAGAAGCAGTACCTAAACTTAAATTAGTTCTGGCATTTGCTTTGGCTACATTATCACCTGCAATTTCATTAAAAGCATTTGCTACTTTAAATATATCGGCATCATCTAAAAGACTAGCAGTACCTAATAAATCCAAACTATCTGTATTAGCTTTAGTTTGAGTATCAAGTTTACCAATAGCAACATGATGGCTATCTGCATTAAGGATATAATTTGTAGATGAATAAACAGGTCTTGATCCGTCATTATTTAAACCAAGAGATGTTTGAGTATCATCTATTTCAGTTTGTAGTTCAGCGATAGATGTAGCATTAGGGTTTAAGATTTCAGACCAATCTGTACCTGTGGAAATAAAGGTTTGGAATGTATCTGTAGTGATATAAATATCACCTTCATTATTTGCATCAGCAATAGGTCTATTAGCAAGTAAACCTGATTCTACATGGGTGATTGCAAGGTCAGGTAGTTGAGTAGTTTTGATATGACCATTGGCATCTAAAGTAGGTATTGCACCTAAAACATTACCTGCATTAGTATCTAAAGATGTAACTTGAACAAAAGCAGTAGAGTTCAAATTATCAAGAAGGTCCGCATTGAGTCCTGTATTGTCAGCATTTACTAAATTTTTGATATTAGTAGCTGTGAAATCTGCACTAGGTAATTTAGTTCCTACTGTTACAGTAAGACCCGCTAAACTAGCATCAGTATTAGCAAGAGCATTATCAAGATTACCTAAAGATAAATGATGACTATCATTATCTGCAATATAATGAGTAGAGATATAAACAGGTAAAACACCATTACCATCTAAACCCACTGATGCTTGAGTAGTATCTAATTCATTTTGAATAGCTGTAGTAGTGATAGTAGTAGCAAGAGTATTACTATCACTTAAGTCTGCGGACCCTAATTGTCTATTAACAAAAGTAACCCCGTCATGAATCAAGGCTTGTTTATTAGCAGTAGGATTAGTGATTACAACATCGGTTAAATCATCTAATTGGGATACACCACCGGCACCTGCAATCAAAGCACGAACAAAAGTTGCACTAGCTACTTCATTCCCATTTGCTAATGGATTTGTAGTAACAGTAACAGATGCTGATCCAGTTAGATCAACATTACCTGTAAAGGTCTTATTACCTGTGATAGTTTGAACACCATTTAAAGTAGTGATATTTCCACCTTGAATACCATCAACAGAATCAGCATTAAGACCTGTAATATCTTCAGCAATTTTAGCTTTAATAGTAGCATTAGTAAATCCAGCTGTAGCTAATTTAGTTTCAATCGCAGTATCAAGTTTATCAAGGGCATCACTAAAACTTGTAGCCGTATCAATATGAGTAGTACCATTAGGTTGTACCCATTCACCTGTATTAGCGATATAAGCACCTAAAGTGGTTTCAATTTCTTGGATTTCTTGTTGGATAGAAGTAGTGTTAGTAATAATATTACTAGGAATAAATAAACCTTGAGCTTGATCCCAAACGATAGTTTGACCATTAGCAATAGCATTAATATCTACATTGTTTAAAGTATGTAAAGAAGAACTAAGAGCATTAACATACCAATAGGCATTATTGCCGTCATCAATAAATCTAAGTTCATAAAGACCACTAGGATTTTCATTGAGAACGATAGGATTAGGATTGCTATAAACTAAACCTTTATATACAGCACTAGCATTAGCAGTATTTAAAGTAGTTCTTGTGAAACCTGCTTCGAGTTGAATATAAAAGACATCACCATTACTAGCAGTATCATGCAAGGTAACAAGTAGATCTTCTAAGTTATAGTGAACAAAAAGAGTATTGCTTTGAGAAGTGTAGTTTAATGCTTTAGTTGAGATAGATAAAGGTTTAGAAACATTTGTTAAACTAGCACCTGAAATAGCAGGTAAAGCACCATCTAGTAAATTGCTATTAAGTTTACCATTAGCATCAAGTCGAAGAACTTTATCAACACCTGATGTACCAACATCATTAACATCGACTTTAGTAGCAAGTTCGCCATCAAGACTAGAAATAGCTTCAACAAGGTCATCAGCATTATTGATGTAATTTAAAGAAGTGTAGTTATTCTTAACACCATTAACAGCACCGATACTAATATTTAAAGCATCATCAATACTTTGTTGTTCTTTAAGTTCAGTATCTATTTTACCAATAGCTTGGATAACAGTATCTGTATTTAGGATGATATGTGGCAAAGGAACATAATTAGGTCTTGAGCCATTAGCATTTAAACCAACTGATGCTTGTGTAGTATCTAATTCAGCTTGGGTTGCAAGTGTATTAGCATCACTAATATCAGCAAGGGATAAAGTATGTTCTACAAACTTAGCACCATCCCATCTTAAAAATTGTCCATTAACAATACCTACAATATCAACATCAGACAAGTCATTTATACTACCGACAGAACTACCGTCAGCTGGAACCCAGTTATTGCCGTCCCATGATAGAAATTGACCTATAACGGGAGGTGTAGTAGAGGTATCAACATCAGTTAAGTTATCGATACTACCGCCCCCAGCATTAGCATCAACATATGCTTTAGTAGCAACATCTTGGGGGGCTGTAGGGTCAGCTACATTAGTAATTTTAACAGTAGCATTGCCTGCACTATCAAGTAAACTGAATGTGGATGCTGCTTGGAGGATAGCATTTGATAGGTTAGATTTGAGCATTTCATACCCACCGACAGTAGCCCCGTCATGTAATCTGAGGCTATTATTGGTAGTATTCATAGTTAATTCACCAACAACACCTGTAAAAGTGTTGTGTTGAACAGCAGTACCTCTTCTTAATTGGACTTGTCTTGCCATTATATAAAACTCCTATATTTAAAAGACTTCTTAAATATAGGTTTAAAATTTAATAATTATTGCTTATGCGATAAACCCATTATCAAATACTACATCTACAATTTCGATAATTAACCCATTATCGAAGCTAGTTTGACCTATAAGCTCACCATCAGCACCATATACAGGTATTTGACCCTCTCCAGTACCTATATTTAAACTAGCATTTATAACATTATTGACATCATCATTACTAAAAGATATTCCTATATGAGTACCATTTTCTAAAGCAGTTCCTACTGCATCCCTAGCATCCTCATCTGTATAAGATGAAGCTACTGCACCAGGTATAAATTTATTTGTAGCACCATCCCATATAAGAGTTTCCCCATTATTCACCCCACCACTGATATCTACATCAGATAAAGTGTTTATAGACCCTAATGATGTTAAATTCACACCGGATACAGCAGGTAAAGTATTTGCTACATCAAATTTTAATACTTGATTTACACCAGTACCCGTATTTAAAGTTGATACATTCCCTAAATCTAAATTAGTTCTAGCTAAGGGTTTATCTGTTAAACCCGCCAAATTACCACTCTTTAATAAAATACTAGCAGTATCACTTAAATCCGTAGATGCTAATTTAGTATTTACATACTGAACACCATTAAACCTAAGAGTTTGTCCCATAACTTGATTTAAATCATCTATCGCAACATCTGTTAATTGATCTAAAGATGTTGCTCCCCCACCACCTCCACCCCCACCTTCAGCTATTCTCGCTTTAACCCATGCTGTTGTAGGGATCTGTGTGCTATTACTATTATTAGCAGGTGTAGGTGCTTGTGGTACACCTGTAAAGGTAGGACTGTTTATAGGTGCATATATACCTAAAATACCATCTATATCAGATGCTGTAAGTTTAGTATTTACCCATTTATCTGTAGCTGACACATATCTAAGAGTATGACCATTAGCTAAATTAGATAAGATAACATTACCTAAGTCCCCAATACCACTATCTGTGGTTATAACTACATTATCATCTAATAAAGCAGCACTACCCAAACCTAAATTAAGTCTAGCTGTAGGTACACTAGCTAACCCACTTAAATTATCAGCTCTCCTCATCAATAAAGCAGTATCGGATAACTCTGTACTTAAGAGCTTAGTGTTTATCCACTTATTAACACTATACTTTAAAACTTGTCCTGTTTGTAAGCCTAATTGACCTAATTGAACATCAGCTAAATCATCTATACCATAAGTATTTAAACTTACAGTGGCACTTATACTATTAGGATTTACATTAAAACTTATACCTTGATGAACACCATTAGTAAATAATGCCCCAACATCAGCATTTGTATATTGTGTTAGTGTAGTAGATACCACACCTGTAGCATTATTATATAAAATAGGAGCAGTAGCTGAGATAGCTTCTCTTGCTCTTGCATCTGTATAGTATAAATTAACTACTCCTTCAGGTATGTCATCCGTAGTGTTAATATTAGCAGGGTCAATAGCCATAAGAGCAATATTAGGAGCTAATCCAATATTATCTTCTATTATAACGGGATTAGATAAGACTTCTACTGACCAATATGTAACAGTCCCTCTTCTATAAGATTTTAAATCTACAGGATTTGTTAAAGTAGTATCTTGACCTGCTTTAATACTGATACCATTAACAAGACCTTGTACTTTATATCCATTACCTAAATCGAGAAATTTAAGTTTATAGGATGTAACACCATTACCTAAACTTATAGATATAGTTTGTTTTATTTCACTATAAGGTAAAGTCAGTTCAAGATTATTTACTGTTAATTGATAAGTCTGTCCCACAGATAATGTTATATTGCCATCTAGCTGAATCATAATTTTTACTCCTAAGTTGAGTGTTCTTATAATCAGCTAAACTATTTAATATCTATTCTTCTATAATAAACTTCTCTCCAGTTATAGCTTCAAGAGTCCTTATCATTTTTTCCATATTGATACGGATAGCTTTACCTGTTCTCTTATTATAAGAGTAATATTCCCATTCACCTTCTTCATTGTGTGGAGATAATTTAGTATTATTCCCTGCACTATCTTGTACATAAATTTCAGTATCTGAAACATCTACTTTAGCATATATTTGAGCATAAGTTAATACCGGTGTAGGAACACTCCCTTGTTCTTTAAGCTGAATATAGCCATTAGATACTATATTACCGGTGTCATTATCTATACTTAAAACTTGTGCAGAATCTGATAAGCCACTAGCATTTGTTACACTTGTAGGTGAACTTAAAGATATCGTAGACCATGCTGAACTGTTTATTGTAATAGTATAAGGATTATCATCACTATAAAAACCACCACCATAGGGTAGCACATTATTATATGTAAACCCAGTAGCATTAATGTTATCTGAAATGTAAATCTGAAAGTCTAAATTCGGTGAAGTATTATCATTATCTGTTCTAATAGTGAAATAATAGGTTTTACTCATATCTAGTACTACTGCAGCATTTGCCGATGTTCCTGTATTTGTATATGCAGATGCTTGACTTGCCAGATACCTTTTATATCCTTGTGATGTGTCCTCTTCTAAATAATCAGTACCAGTATCTTGTATTAAAGTTAAAGGAACAGATTCTCTTGTTACACCATTATCAGAAGAAGAAAACACATAAAAATATTCTGCATCATTTCTTGAAGTCGAATTATATTTAACAAAGAGATAAAATATTTCATTTTTACCGTTATATACATTAAGATTCCCACCATATGATTTTAGATTTCCAGTAAAGTTATTATCTGCTGTTAATAATGCAGCATTACCTGTACTTGATAAATCACTAAAACTTAATTTACTATTAACAAAAGCACTACCATTATATCTTAATGTCTCTCCTGTTGCTGGTGAAAATACTGTTGTATCGGATAAGTCATTTAAGACCATAGCTGATAATTCTGTCTGTACATAAGCAGTAGTAGCCACTAAAGTTGAATTATCATTTGCACTAGGTGTAGTCGCTGTCCCACTTGACCCTAAATCAATAGCACCACCCAATGTAGTTGAACCATTTACAATAAGTTTACCTACTTCTGCAATACTTGTAACTTCAAGTCTTGCGAGTGTTGTTAAATCATATGCCTTATCAAAATTAGCAACTTTAGTCGTTCTCCTGTCATAAGTATAACTAGGACCATCAAGAGTAGCATCTAGTGTTGGCAAATTATCAACAACCTCGTAAATCTTCTCCACCATATTTGAGTCAAACCCAGACCCAGCTAAATCTACATATGTTAAATTTAAACCATCATTACTATCTGAAATTGCTAAACCAAAATCAAAAGTTGAAAATTGATTTCTATTCCATGATGAGATATAATAAGTTAAACTAGGGTCTCTTTTAAATGAAGCATTTGGAACATTATTTGCATTTGTATAGTCCATAAAACCATTTGCACTATATACGGAATAATCAAAAGTATATGTACCACCCATACTCCAGCTAGTAATCTTTTGAAGGTAATCAGTACCACTATCTTGTATTAAAGTTAAGGGGACTACTTGTCTTGTAATACCATTATCGGGTGATGTAAATACATAAAAGAAATCACTCATCCAGCTACTACTATCAAATTTCACATATAGATAAGCATCCTGTACTAAAGTAATCGGTGTAAACATATCTATTGTGTTTCCACTATTATTTACTTTAAATTTATCTTCACCAGATACGGACTCCACTAATAGATAACTACCATTAAAGGTATTCGTATTCGTAAATACATTAGCATTAGCTAAATATACATCACCCCCTCCACCTCCCACAGTAGCTACTGCTAAATCAACATAAGCAGTAGTAGCAAGTGTAGTATTATTAGTATTAGCAGGTTGGGTGGTATATACCACATTACCACTTAATGTTAATGTACCTGCACCTAAAGCTGAGATGTCATTTACTTTTAAAGCACCTTGATGAATAGTGAGATGTCCTGTTGAGATATTATTAGAAACAATCCTAGATACTTGATTGTAAATAGAAGAAACACCAGCATTAGGTTGGATATTTAAAGGACTGTCATAAGTAATAAGATATTCTTTATCGTGAGCACTTCCATTATCTAATGTGAATAAAGTACTGTAAGTAGGAGCTGGATTTGCACCATTCAAAGAAAAAGCTACTTCAAATTCAGTACCTGTGTCATTTGCTGTGTAGCATTTAATTTGGTAAGTATATGTACCGCCTTCAGTATCTAAAACAAAAGAAGCATTAGGGACATTACTAGCATTAGCATAATCACCTGCTACTGCTTGGTATTCATAAACATCGCCTGCTTTAATAGCAAGTTTATTTTGACCCCCATCTTGTAATAATGTTAAAGGTATAACTTCACGAGTAGAACCTCCATCACTTGTTTTAAAGATATGGAAATATTCGCCGTTAGCAATAGAGTCTGCACCATATTTAACATATAAATAAACAGGAGTTCCATCTACTAAAATACCCGTAGGATTGATAATACTTAAATTATCTTTAAGTGTAGTAACACCGTTAATAAGAGTATCACCATTATTGCTGTTTACAAGAAAAACAGTATTAGTACCATCAGTGACTTCAAAAGTGTGATTAGCACCTGTAACAGAAACATCATTTTGAAATTCATTTGTACCTGTCCACACATTAGTATCACTTAATCCTACACCACCTCCTGTATTATCTGTCCCATTAACCCAATTTGTACCATCATACTTTAATACTTGCCCTGTGGATAATGTACCTAATGCTACATCAGATAAATCATTTAAAGATATTGAATTTACACTTAATGTAGAACCATCAAAAGATAAACCACTTAAAGCTAAAGTACCACCAAGAGAAATTGAACTACTTCCTATTGTGATAGAGCTATGTATAAGTTTATCATTTGATATACTATTAGTATTTATAGAAGATAAAATTTGACCACTTGATAAAGTGTATGTGATATTTGTATCATCAAGAGCATTTACTAATGCATCTACTGCATCACTATCTGTATAGGATGAATTTGAAGATACAGATTTATTTAAAGTAACATAATATCTTTTCTCACCATCTCTTATAACATGAGTAATCGTATATAAACCCGTTGAACTTAAAGCTAGTTCAGAGGATTCGGCTAAAATTACATCCTCATATATAATTCGTGTATTAGTACCTGCCTTTAATACATAATTATTATTTGTATCTGCAATACTATCTACAATCGAAACATAAATGGTTTCACCACCTGTATTTGATATGATAGCATTTGAAGGTAATGTTAAGGTATTTTTTTGTGTAGTATCTGTTGCACTTGAATACACATAATATTTACCTGATGCTAAAGTTATACTTGCATCTGTTAAGGCTACATAATTTAAAGCAATACTTGGTTTCTTATTTACCCAATGACTGCCATCATATTTAAGAATATCACCATCAACAGCACCACCAGTTGCCACATCACCTATATCATCTAAATTAGATACAGATGCAGATGAAGTACCATTCACCCATTTACTTGTACCTGTATCATATTTTAAGACTTGATTATTTGATGGTGTGCCTGTTATCTCTACATCAGATAAATCATCTAAAGAGATGGTATTTACACTTAATGTATTGCCTGTGATAGACAAACCACTTAAACCTAAAGTACCACCTAAAGATAAAGTATGACTTCCTAAATATACACTACTATACTCTAAATTACTATTACTCACAGAATTTGAAGCTATCATCCCACCCGTTATAGATGAGGGCGTAACATCATATATTAAATCTACCTCACCACTACCATCTATACTTACTGATCCGGTTATTATTGTGCCAGATAAATTTAAAGTAATAGGAGCTAACCAAGAACTTGAAGTTAAAGCATTACCATTTAAGGAAGCTGTTATAGTCCCACCTACTAATAAAGGAATCTCCCCCCCATTACTTAAATCAGATGTCGATAAACTACCATTCACCCAATCCGTCCCATTATATTTCAATAATTCACCACTTGTTATAGTCCCACCTAAGGCTACATCTGTTAATCCACTTAAAGTTGTTATCAAACTCCCACCTAGTGTATAGATTTCATTGTCTAATATGTCTAAAGCATCCTTTAAACTTGTTGCTCCTCCTAAATAATTTGTAGTCCCTACTCCAAAACCATCCCACCCCCCACTATCTACATCCACTATATCTCCTATCGACCCCTTCAAATTTGTCATGTCAGATATTAAATCTGCCACTGAAGCACTCGTTAAATTTTCTATCTCCTTCCAACTACTACCATCTGATATAAATGTTTGACTCGTATCTGTTGTTATATATACATCTCCTTTATTCCCTACCCCAGCTACAGGTCTCTCAGCCAATAACCCAGAACTCACATTTGTTATTGATAGATTAGGCAATAAATTAGACGGTATTAACCCATTATTATCTAAACCTGCTATACCATTTGCTACATCTTTACTATATCCCGAAGGTAATACATCCGTAGATATCTTACCATCACTTAATAAAGCTACATTCTCGGCTAAAGGTACTTGACCATTATCCGTACCTGTAGCTAAAGTCGCTACATTCCCTAACTCTAAATTTGTCCTAGCTACACTTGCCGTAGATGTCAATTCACTTAAATTGTTTGTTGCTAATAACCCCCCACTTATATTAACCCCTGTTAATAATGAACCATCTACTGCAGGCAACCTAGAACTACCATCTAACTTAACTACATTATCTGGCCCCGTCCCTACATTATAGTTCGCAGCTGACCCTAAATTCCCTATTCCCGTATCTACATAAGTCTTTGTAGCTACTGTAGAACTATCACTCAAATCAGATAAAGATATCGTACTGTTTATCCATGCACTACCATCATACTGTAATAATTCACCACTTGTTATAGTCCCACCTAAGGCTACATCTGTTAATCCACTTAATGTACTCGACCCTCCTCCACTATTAGCATCCACATATGCCTTCGTTGCAGCATCTGTTGATGCCACTGGTGACCCTATATCTCTTAACCTAGCACCATTGAAATCTAATACACTTGATACCCCAGTATCTAAATTTGCCATATCAGACCTTAATAACTCCGTACCACCACGAGTCCCTGTATGTACTCTTAATGACTTTGTAGTCTCATTCACTACAATTTCACCCTTTGCACCTAATAATAAATTATTATCTGCTGTATTCCCCCTCTTTATGACTGTTGTCTTTCCTTGTAATGCCATTTTATATTCTCCTTTTGTGATCAGATACAATACACAGAATATAAATTATTTATCTATCTACTCGTCTACCGTATACCCCAACTTATCTATAAATATTATTAACCCAGCTATCTTTATCGGGTCCTTCCCCTTTATCACTAGCTTACCCTCCACTATACTTATATCAGCCCATGACTTATTATTGTCTGTTATAGACCTCATAAACCTCTCAGGAAACTGAAAACCATTCTCCTCCTTCGGATGTACTGTTACACTATACTCTTTCTCCTGTACTCGACTTAGCCAATTACGAACTAAATCTTTCGCAAATATCACTTTCTCTGTCATAATATCACCCTCGCTATCATATTCTTCATCTCTTCTGTCTTGTGTGCACCCCTTAATAAACTTATATTCTCCCCCACCATCTTTAAGGACTTATATATATCCGATAACTCTTCTATCTCCTCTAATGCCTTTAACCCCTTCATAAACCTATACCTCACTTTCCCCTGACTCTCCCCTATCAACTTCGCCACCTTTGATTGACTACTCCATAAATATATATACACCATCACCTTTAAATCCTTCTCATTCCTAAATACCGTCCCCAACCTCTCCGTTAACTCCTCCTCACTAAAATCCTCTATCTGCACCAACATCCTTAACCTCTCTGTCGCACGATTTAACCGATAATGTATATTCGGCTGTGTAAAACCAAATATCTTTCCCAGTAAAGACTGACTTATCCCCTTTAAATGCAACTCTATTATATCAGCCTCCAATGGACTTATCTTCTCCATCTCCTCTAATATGATATTAAACAAATGCTGATTCTCCTCATCCAACTCCTCAAAATATGAAGGTAACGAAGCTAATCCATCATGCTCACTAAATAAACTCTCTAATAATCTCTGATCCATTTTTACTTCACTCCTTCTACACTAAAACCATCTACGACTGTTAAGATCTCCACACTCCTCATCTTTATTAATAATACATAATATGTTATGTCCTTCTCATATTTTATTCCCACTGACTCCTTCATCCTCCTACACCCTAATAATACCCAATCCTTTAATCTATTCCTCCTTACCAACCTTAAATCAGGACTCCCAGCTACTACCCACCTCCTTAACCTCTCTACTCCAC
>Ga0078894_10000757_pt1 | contig 23048 bp, 22 predicted proteins | sample LauGreSu1BDMLBSD_2_FD_67506 | JGI IMG/M metagenome (GOLD analysis project Ga0078894, IMG submission 67506) | Freshwater lake microbial communities from Lake Michigan, USA - Su13.BD.MLB.SD (version 4) (version 4) | ecosystem: Environmental > Aquatic > Freshwater > Lake | place: Lake Michigan... | reverse complement strand
CACTAATATTTATAATTTTATATTATTTGGTTCCAAAGAATTTTGTCAAGCTTTGATTTCCTGTTTTTTCATTATTTGTTTCCCTTAAGTATTCATCAAATAATAATGCTTTTACTTCTTTATTTCTTATTTGTTCTAACTTGCCTTCTAGTTTTTCTTCATCAATCGTTTTACGCAACATATCTACTTCTTTTTTAAATTTCTTTCCTTTTGTAAGACTCTTACCTTGTAGATCCCATATTTTTTCTAAAACAAGCGCAAATACTTGCTGAACTGGTTTCATGATTTGATTTGTAATATAAAATGAATAGTCTATTTTCAAGTTATTATCTCTAATAAATGTAGGTGTTTCTATTTTTTCGCCTTGTAAAGCATGTTTGTTTGTTGTATTGATATAGACAAAGGGTATTCTATCACCAGGGCCTGGCTTATTACCTGGATCACGAGCTGTAATTCTATCCGCTAATACTTTATGAGCAATGGAATTTGGATTTTTATAACCAGAACGCAGTGACTTAGTGATAATCAATTTATCCATAGGATATTTTTCATCTACAATATTTTGTAAGCAATATTTTAAGAAATCTATAGCTTCTTTAATATTCTGCTTTTTCATTAGAATATCAATTATACCACCATAAATATCTTTTACTATTGGCGCATTGTCACGACGCTTTAACACAATACCCATTTCTTTTCTTTTACATTTATTTGGATCAGTCTCATAAAGCATACCAACATATCTTTTCTTTGATAATAAACAAAATGGCATAAATGTTTTCTCATATTCTAGATCGTGCGGTCCTTTTAAGAAACTAGACGCTAAATGACCTGCTTCTTGTGCTAGTTCAATAGTTATTTCAAGAGCTTCTTTTCCTCGAATCGGCTTACCATCTGGTGTTTGTAAATTGAAAGTGAAGAATACAGAATCCGTGTCGCCATATATATATTCTGCTTTTGTCAATACAGGACCATACTTTTCAGTTTCACAAATTTTATCTCCATAACATTCTTCAATAATTCGCTTTGCATATGTTAATAATTTGCGTCCAGTTGCGGTTGTACATGCTGCTATATCTTTTTCATAAAATGTGCTAGTCTTTGCGCCACATTGTCCATAAAGTGAATTTGCTGTTACCTTGTAACCGAGTTGTCTCTGGTCTAATACATTTTTCATGAACTCATCTTTTTCATTAGGTATCATTTTTCTGGTGTCCTTTCTTGCTTTCAATAATTCCTTTAAAATAGATGGCATAATTGCTTCTCCTTCGCCAGAAATGTTTGGCTGAACAAATCGACACATTTTATAACCAGACTTCACTTTTTCCGCAGCGGCTTTTGGGTTCTTTCTTACATAACGATAAGTATCATATGTTACATCTACATATTCATAACCAGCTAGATTATCATATAGATAATTTCCATCCGCGTCCTTGTCACCCCATTCTTCAACCAAATTGCCTGCTAAATCATATTCTCTAGTCCAAACCTTACTATCGTGTGATAGATTTTCACTAATCATAGAACTTGGATACAAAGACGCATAATCTACACAAGCAACTGGATTATCTAAATAAAGATCGCATTTAGGGTCTAAAACAATCGCACCTTCATAACCTTCATCCAAACCACCTTTTTCAATTACAGGCATTAATGTTCTTTTTTCTCGGCATTTCTTTGCAACATAACTGGTTAATTTAATACCTTGACCACGCATTACCAAGAAATTAATTGGAACACTACAAATCTTAGCCATCTCAATAAATCCAGTCAAAATGTCTGATTTGTTAAAGAGATAATGAACGAGGTTACAATCCTGAATACAATATTTTGCGATTACTGCTCTATCATCAGCAGTTCCATTTGTCATGCGGAAAATATCTTTGGGTGTAACATCATCCTTAGCTAAACACCAGCGCACTTTTTTATTGAAATCTGGATTTACGACTCCTTCGATTTTAAATTTGCTGTTTTCTTTATCAACATAAATTACCAAATATTTGGCTCCATCTGCGTAATAATCTACAGAATGTCCAATTTCTTCAAAATGAACAAAACTACCAACAAGTAATCCAGTCATATTGGATGTTTTTATTTCTGTGAAACTGCCGTCAAAATGATCGACGTTTTTCACAAAATCGCCAATAAAATTACCAGCAACATAGTCCAATTTGTAACTGGTTAGATTTACTTCACGACGATAAAAGTTATATAGATCTACTTGAAGACGTCCATTCATTTTAATAAAACGAAGATCGTGTTGGCCACTAGCAATTTGAAGGGTTGATTCTTCAATTTTCCATTTACCTGATTCATTATCCTTTGTGCCGCATATTTCGTCTTTATTTCTAGATAGTTTCAAGAATTCTTCAATACAGCCATTTTCTTCAGCTCTTCTAAACATGAACTCGTAATCAAAACCAAATATATTATATCCAATGACAATGTCAGGATTTTCTCGTTGAATAAGTTTTTGCCAAGCAAGTAGGACTTCTTTTTCTGTTTTATATGTTTCAACAATGCTATTTTCCATTGGTAAATCACTACATGTGTTCAAAACAATACAATGGTTTTTATGTGGTTCTTTTTCACCATAATTCATAAATGTTGAACCAATGAATGTTACTTTGTCACCTTCTAATTTTGGAAATGTTGCATTCAGTGAAATATTCAATTCATTTAACTTACCTTCTCTTTCAAATTTTTTATCGCATAAAATATCCACAATAGTTGCTTTTTTATCTGTGTAAGTTTTTACGTGGTTTTTAAATGGATCTTCTTCTTCTTCATCTTCCGCAGACATTTTTTCAAATAAAGCTTCCAAATTACAAGCTTCATTAAAGTCTTCGGTTTTATTCATATTTCTTACTTTTGATTCTAACCACTTTTCACATAAATTTTGAACTTCTTCTTTACTCGATGGCGATTTCTTAGGATATACTAAATCTATTTCTGCCATTTTTTCGTAACCAAATGCTGATAAAATAATTCGCCTTAATATATTTTTACATAACTCTGGTGTCATTTCCATTTTTAAATTTTCGAAATATTCTACGATATTTGTAGCCAGTTTTTTATATGATTTTATAGGCACAGGAAAGTCGCCGTGACTACTACTAGCTTCAATATCAAAACTCATTATTTTATAAGGAACTCTCAATTCCTTATCGTTTAGAGGGACAATATTTTTATAATTGATGATGTATTCATAATCACAATTGGTTTTCTTTTGATCATCCTTTATTTCTAATGTTTTCTTTTTAGGTAGAGCAACCCAACCAGATGGACTGATATCTTTAATATGAAAGAAACGCAATAGAGGTGGTATATTTGCTTCATATAATTTAATATCTGTATTATTAAACCTGTATCCGTCTTTTAATAAAACATGACCTTTGTCATAACCAGAATACCATAAATTTTTAACTTTATTGAATGCGTTTAAATTTGAAAATTCGAATTTAATGAACTTGTGTTCTTTTCCTCCATCAAAACCATATAATTTTTTACGTTTAATAATTATACAATCTGTAATGGTGTCTTTATAATATTTACCAATTTTATCTTTAATATGCATCAAGAAACTATCCTTCATTTGGATAGTCCAATTATCACTAACCATTACATAAAAGAAGGGCTTATAGTCCTCGGCAATAATAGAACAAGTATTGCCAGACTCATTTACACCGAACATTTGAATCATAAAAACTGATTTATCTTTATAAGAGTTCGTTTCATCATCAGAAGAAGATTCTGTAGAACCCTTTGCGTTGTAAACATTAAAATCGAAAATTCTAAAAATGTGTTCCATGTTGATTATTATTTATTATAATTTATGTTTATTACGTTTCTTTTTATTCAATTTTTATTTAAATTAAAATTTAAATTTACACCCTTGAAGATTTAAAATGGGACAAAATGACTTAAAGATAAATTATATTACTTAATTTAGTAATGAATAGTAAGAAGTCTATGATGAATTACTCCAGTAAGGGAAAGTCTTCTGTCTTATAAAAAGGCAAGTGAGTGAGGATTTTCATTTCAACCTTACCTAAAACTTCAGGAATTTTAGAAGAAATTCCATAACCAAAATTTACATATTCCTGAAATGGATAAACCTTTTAGATTTGGTATAAAGGTCCCATTTTAAATCTTCAAGGGTGTAAAAAGCATAAAAAAGGGGGACAATGGTTTAAAAGTGTTTTTGGAAATTTTGGTGAAAAAGAACCAGACAATTTGAATTTTAGGAATGCAATAAGTGAAAATGATGAAGACTATCAAGGTTTTAGAGAAAATATGAATCAATTAGACAAAAGAAAAATAGAACGTGATAAGGATCGCATAGCTGATTTATTATTTAAAGAAAGAAATAATAAAATAGGAAAGTTACATAAACAAGATTTAAATCCTGAGAATTTTCCTAGTATTATTCCAGAACAAACTGCTTATATGAATAAGAAAGTAACCGCGCCTACCGATGAAGATAGAGAACCCATATTTAATAAAAAGAAAAATAATAAAGCAGTCAGTTTCGGTAAAGATAGATCAATTAATTTTGTAAATGACTCTCCACCAAGTGATACACAAAATGTTAGGTATCTTTATCCTGGAGTTTATGGTGGAAGAAAAAATACAAGGAAACGTAAATATGTAAGAAAATAAATAATACAAAAGTTAAAATATAAATATAAAGCTATATTATTTTAATATTTATATGATTGGGCATCCTATAAAAGCCATAGCTGTTTTTGATAATGACGGTATTAAAGGTGTAGTAAAGTTTAGTGAAGATTTTGTTAGAAACGAAATTAAAATTGATGTGAATATTACAGGTCTTAAACCGAATAATGAGCATGGATTTCATGTTCATGAGGCAGGTGATTTGACAGATAAATGTACTAGCATGTGCGCACATTTCAATCCTTATGGAAAATCACATGGATGTCCTGGAATGAAAGAGAGACATGTGGGTGATCTAGGTAATTTAAAAACGAACTCTAAAGGTGAAGCCAAGTATTCTTTTTACGATGACGTTATAAAGTTAAGAGGAAAAAAATCAAATATAATTGGTAGAGGATTGATTATACACGCAGACCGTGATGATTGTGGGCAAGGTGACCAGCCAGATAGTTTGACTACAGGACATGCTGGAAAAAGAATTGCATGTGCTGTAATTGGATACTCAAAAGAAAATTTCAAATGTTAAGATGTAGTATTTACATATTTTCAAAACTGCTTTCCTTTTTATATTCCTCTAATTGTTTTTCCCAATTGGATAAATTAGAGCTTATATATTTATTGATAATAGAAATGTTTTGAGTTTTTTCAATAAATAATTCCCACAAAGGTTGTGTTATGTTTTTAATAAATTCAATTTCATGTATGCACATACTAATATCATCTTGCGCACGCATAAATGATAAAACTGGCAAACCCTCTAATTCTTCTTTTAATGTTTGTTGATAATATTCAAGTAAAATATTTTTAGTCCAATATAAATTATCTTCAAACGTTTTAATTATATTAGACAAATCAGCACAATGTAATATAAATTGTGCTATTTGTATTTGTTCTTTAATAGTAAATGTACATTTTGACATATCAAAACTTTTAAAATTATTTATTAAATCATTGTGTTTCGATATATCAGTTGATAAAATACAATCAATAACCGTTTTTCTAAACTCTTTAAAATCTGCTGGACCAAAGCATTTATCCATATCATTCTTGATAAATAGTTCAAATGTCACTGAGCAATGATGGTTTTCTAAAACACTCATGTCATTATATATTATTGCCCTTTTACTCATAGAATTTATTTCATATGAATTAGTATTTCCTGGATGATCTATGTCATGACATAAAGCTGCAATTAATAAACCTAGTAATACATTTTGACTTAATTTTTGTATAATATTTGTTTCATTTAATAATAGCCATGTCATTTGTAAAACATTAACAGCATGTTGAAAATTATGGAAATAATTATTATGATAATAAGTGCTAACAATTTCAATAAACCTGCCTAATTTTACTTTATCAATATTAATTAAATTATATTTATCAATAACTTCTTCAAATATGTAACCAGCTATATTTATAAGAATAAATTTTTCTTTTATATTATTACAATCAAAATGAAACGATTTAATTGTAATAGGTATTTTAATATAATCTGATGTGAGATGATATTCTTTATATGATGTTTGCGCAAAATTGGATAACGAAGCCATAAACCCTTATATTATGTATTGTCTTTTATAAAGTTATTTATTAGAATTAAATTTATTAGAATTAAATTTATCGTATTATTTGTATTAATATTCAATTTTTTTTATAAAATTAACTTAACTTGTTTATAAAATTAACTTAACTTGTTTATAAAATTAACTTAACTTGTTTATAAAATTAACTTAACTTGTTACTATTTCTTTCTTCCATATTTACAGTATTGCTTTTGAGAGAAGCCCTTAGGTCTCCTACAATTGATACTTCGTTTATATTTTCTTGACCATTTACCACCTCTTTGTTTACGCATAGTAATATTTTTTTTACGATGAATATTATTATTAGAGCGAACACTATTTGTTTTTGATTCCACCCAACTCACAAAAGAATCAATTGTTCTATCTTTAGTATCAATATTACTATCTTCATAGTTCTCAATTGTCTTACCATTATTTGTAATGAAACGCATAGTAGGAAAACCACTAGGTTCTGGAATATTTTTAACTTTGCTAGATAATACTTGATCTATATCAACAATCGCTATATCATTATTATCTGTAAATCTCTTCAATACATTTCCCATTTTAGCCCATTCAGGTTTTGTCATATTACAAGGTGTGCATCCAATCATATAATATAAAATAAACACCTTATTGTTTTTGTTTCCGTGTATAATATTATTTAAATGTTCAATTGGTGTTTTTCCGTTTGCCTGTTTTTTTTCGTAATTTTTAGTGTCAATATGTAAAAATACCATCTATAATAAATAAGCAGAAAATAATTAAAAACCATATTTTTCATTATCACTAATTATGATTATTTATTACTATTTATTCACATTTTTATCCTTATTAAATATATATGACTACATTAACATTTTTATTTATATTAGTATTTTTAATTGGATTATTCTTTTACGCAAAAACAACCGATCCTAAATACGCAGAAGGTTTAACAAATAATACAATAGATGAACGAAGATGTCCAAATTTATTAATACAAAAAGGCGCTAGGTTTTATTTATATAATTCAAGATTAGCAAAAGTGCCAGGAGTAAATCCAGTCGAGTTTGATAATTTAGAAGATTATACAGAGTTTTTAGATTGGCAAAAAAGCCAAGGGATTAGATGCCCTGTTTTGTATTTACAAGAAACATATGACGCACAAGGTAACCGTGTTTATAAATCAAGACCAAGTGTGAGTGAGCCACAAGCTGGCCTTCCACCTAGTATCGCTAGTTCTGCTGGAATACCAATACCAGAATCGTCATTGGGTTATCCAGATAAGCCAGCTTATCCAAACCCTACACTTTTAGTAGACGCAACACGTAATGATCCACCTTATAACAAAAACTCATATCCTGCTCACGATCAAACCGATTACTATGTAGGAACAACTACACCATTAGATGCTATGGACATAAAACAAGAACAAGCGAAGGTTAGTCCAAATGCTATGGATCCAAACTGGGGTGGAGCAGCATATACACAAGCTTTAGTAGATAAAGGTTACTATAAGGGCAATGAAGTATCACTATATGTAGATTAAATTTAAATTTAAAGAATGATTTTTTATGTGATATTTACAATATTTATTTGATACTATTTTATGAAATAAATATTTATATATTTTATTGACTATCGATAAATTTCATTACAGAATTCAAAGCAGTCTTTGTTCCGTTTAATGCATTTAATTGTTCTAATACTTGCTGTGTATTTGTACTATTAATAGATAAAGCTGTATTCAACATTAAGTTATTCACTAAATCATCTAAATCTAATACAACATTTTCATAATCGGTTTTGTATTTACTCATTAATAGAGCGTCTTGAAGTTGGATTACTGTTGACTTAATATTTGCAGCATAACTTGATGCATTACCTGCAGCTCCAGCACCTATAGGCACAGAGACATTACTAGATGAACTAGTAGTATTTCCAGACGCGTCTGTTGTAGTCATACCTTCTTTGTAATTGAAATTTCTAAATATTATGTAAACTATAAAACAAATAGCTATAAAAATAATTAAATTTAATAGATTTTTTTCCATTATTTATATACTATAATTTTATTTTTTTAATAAATATTTTACAATATTAGCAGTGCAAGTTTTGTTTATTTTTCTTGTTTGACCTTTTGAATTTGTATATGTAATATCTTTTAAAGTATTCTCATTATTTTCAACTTCTTTCAATAAATTAGAAATTGTCTTAAATTTATCCATGATCGCAATAGCTGTTACAGAGCTAATACCAGGAATTTGACATAACATTATTTCACCTATATTATCTGGTGTAATATTTTCCTTCTTCACTTTTTTAATTACACTTACATAATCTTTATCTGTTTTTGAATTATCTTCTTCACAAATTTCTTCTACACCGTCTTTTTCTTCTACATCGTCTTTTTCTTCTACAACCACATATTCAATGTCATTTTCGTTCTTTAAAAATGTCTTAGGAACACCACCTATATTGATATTGTTTTTATAAAACCCTTCTTTACCGCTAGATAAACTTTTGCCTAATTTATAAGCCATATTACAAATGACTGTTGCAGTTTCTTGTATGTTAAATGTTCTAAATACTGAAAACCCTTTAAAATAGTTTAGAGAGAACATTGCCGAATAAGATGTTATTTTTTCAGTCACGTTATCACTTTTAAAACGATTGACTTTATTTACATCTCCTTCAATCAAATAAATAATATTATGATTGTGAATATTAAGACCATTTAGTCTGTAAGATTGTTCTTCATATCGTCCATCCTTAATACTTGATAATAAATCACTGATTGTTTTTCTCTCTATAACTAGCTTATCCTCTTTTTCATCTGCAATTATAAAGTCACCTATAGGGAGATTTTCTGTAACAACTTCTAATTGTTTAAAAAGAGGAATAAATAAAACTAATTGCTTAATTTGGTTAAGTAGTTCCTGTTCTCTTACATCAACTTTAATGATCATTAGTTATTGAATAATTTAATAATTACTTATTAAATCATTTTAAATTAAATAAATAAAATGGATTTTAATTTTTCCAAAATATTTATAAAACTTTTAACCCATGTTACCGCCGTGTGTAGCACGATAACCGTATTTTTGGGTTTGGATTGTTAAATTAGGACGACAAATTACAGGAACTGATTGAGGTGCTCCCTTTAACCAAGGATTAGAAGATAAAAACCATCCAACACGTGGGGCTGTACCGGCCTTCTTCACGCCACCACATGTTGGTCTGTTTGTAATTGAAGCAGCATTACGTGCCATTCTACCGCCAGAAAAGTATACCATTTTATAAACTACTGTAATATTTTATTTTTTCTAAACACTACAATTAATCTAAATATTTCCAAATAAACCCTCCTGCAGTTTTCCTATAATTTCTTAATACACCAGATATATTGTTTTTATGTATATTCAAGCTTCTAGACGCGTCAGTAACTGAATTGTGAATATTAACTAAACTCATATTTAAATCATATTGACACACTTTTCTACCGATATTTTTGTTAATAGTTATTTTTTCTGTAAAATCTATATTTTTATCATCATTATATTTCCAAATAAATCCTCCAGCAGTTTTCCTATAATTTCTTAATACACCTCCAATAGTTGTTGTTGAAATATTCATTTCTTTGGCAGCAGAAGCTATTGATTCAAACTCTTTAATAAAGTTCCAATTTAAATCAAATTGTTTTATTTTTTTTGTAAAGTTATTCCCTAAACCTGTTTGAAATTTATGTATTTGCTGTTCTTTACATGTTGTGAATTCTAAATTATTAACGCTATTGTTTAATTTATTACCATCCTTATGATTAACTTGTTCTTTATTTTCTGGATTTTCTAAAAAAGTAAATGCAACTAATCTATGTAGCGTAAAAGTTTTATTATAAATATAAACTCTTATATAACCATTTTCATTTACTTTGTAATTATCCATAATTGTACCAAAACTATTTTTGAATCTTCCTAGACTTGATACATAATATTTTTTGTCACAGATACAGCTTTCACCAATAATTTTTTTTAAATTAATTTCTCTCCACTCTTCATTTAATAAGTCTTCATTTTGGTTTTGATAAGTCCATTTAAACCCATATGCGGATTTAGATAATCCGTTTACACAATTACCGATAGCATTTCGTCCATTATGTTGATTATTTGTATGTTTATTATTAACAGCCCAAATACCTGCATCTTCAATAGAATTATATAATTCTAATATTTCTCCAGATTTTTTATCAATACGTTGAACAGGTTTATTTTTATTTGACTTATATATCAAGTCAATAGACCTATGTATACAATTTTCTTTTCGTGTTACCCATTCTAAATTCTCTAAATTATTATTTAATTTATTTTTATCTTTATGATTTACTTCAGGCTTATTTTCTGGATTTTCTAAAAATGCGAAACAAACAAGCCTGTGAACTTTAAAGTTCTTTCTAGTAGTATTATTTGTTAAACAGACATGATAATAACCTGCTTTTTTATTAAGTTTAAGCAATTTATTTGTATTATTGTTTTTTATATTTCCTAAATTGCTTACACTATAATTCTGGTAGTATTTGATAACACGCCACTCTTCCATAATATATATATACCATTCATATATCTAAATTACATATAAAAAGAAATAATATATTACAAAACAACTTAAAGAAATTGCATATATTTTATATAATGAACGAGTTAAAAGATGACGATATTATCAAGACCGATGAAGGTCTCGTATTTAATCCATATAACCCATTAAATGTTAAGATTACATTGAGCGAAGTTCAATCTATTCTTTCCAAATATGGCATTCCACCTAATGTCTTTAATGTTGCACTTTATGAGCGTGCGTTTGTTCATCGCTCTTATACGAAACGACCTAATTTTGAGAATATACAACAGAATATTACCATTGTTGAACGACCAACAGATTGTATGCCACTCAGTAGTAAATCCAATGAACGTCTAGAATTTCTAGGAGACGGTGTTTTGGAATGTGTAACAAAATATTACTTGTATCGACGTTTTCCTAAAGAAAATGAGGGGTTCATGACAGAGAAAAAAATTGCTATTGTGAAAAATGAAGCTATTGGTAAAATTGCGCTAGAAATGGGTCTTCATAAATGGTTAATACTCTCTAGACATGCAGAGGAGAAAAAAATCCGCACCAATTTGAAGAAGCTAGGATGTCTCTTTGAAGCGTTTATAGGTGCGCTATTTTTGGATTTTAATAAAATAACTGTAAAAGATGAAGAAAATTGGTTTCAAAATATGTTTGTCACTGGTCCTGGTTTTCAAATGGCGCAAAAATTCATAGAAAATGTATTTGAACGTCATATTGACTGGGTTGCTCTTATTCAAAATGATGATAATTATAAGAACATATTACAAGTGAAAATACAAAAAGAGTTTAAGGTGACACCACACTACTTGGAAATAGAACATGATCCAGAATTAGGATATAAAATGGGTGTCTACCTGTGTTTAGGACAGGCGATTCATAGTGTAAATCATAGTGATGCGGTTGATATCACATTTTTTAAAACATTTAAGTCAATACAAGATTATGTGAATGAAAACGGAAAAGCATTTATTTTTATGGGAGAAGGGCAACATAAGATAAAACGAAAAGCTGAACAAATCGCATGTAATGAAGCGATCACCTTTATTAATGCGAACAATGGTGATATTTGTGTAGATGTATAATATAATTTATATTTTAATTTTTCAATACATAAAATTATAAAAATTTATATATTGAAATTATATAAGAAATGAATAATCCTTTAGAAGCATTAAAACAAAAAATGATGGTAAAACCACAGGTAGAAGAAAGAGAACGAGTTGCTGTTATAATAAAAGGAGATAGAAAACCAAAAGCCGTTATAAAAAAAAAGCAAGAAAAAGAACCAGTTGAAAAAGAAGAAGAAGAAGAAAAACCAATTAGCGAATTGATTGAAGAAAAAATAGAGGAAAACAAAGAAAAACAACGTCCTATTATTGTAGATGAAACAGAAAAAGGTTTTGATCGTGAGGCATTAATTAAAAAACTTAAAGAAAGTAAGCTAACAAAAGTAGTAACTAAACCAATCGTAGAAGAAGCAGAGAAAAAACAAGTAATAGAGCCTTTACCTCAACCTGTTAAAAAAGCTAAAAAAATTGATATGCCTAGACCTATTGTCATTGAAGGTGAAGAGAAAGAAGAAGAATTTGTTATACAACCAAAAAAGAAAGTAGGTTTTATTATAGAAGAGGACGAAGAAGAGAAAGAAAAAGAAAAAGAGGGTGAAGAAGAGACTATTCCTATAAAAGTTCCAAAGAGCAAAGAGAGAAGAACGAAAAAAGTAGAGAAAGGTGTCGCTGTTTTAGGGCCAGAAACTATAGCACAAATAGGTGACACCGATTTGGCAAAACGTGTTCCAAAGAAAACATCACCTATTGTCATCAAGGTATCAAGTTATTATATGAATAACCGTGAAATATTCGTTAATTTTATCAATTCACTTTTTGAACCTTATCGTTTAGAACTTCAACAAAACAAAGAAAACATATCCTGTGATGATATAGGAAATACAAGCCAGGATTTCTCTCTTTTAACGCATCAAAAAATTGTTCGTGATTATATGAATCTTTATACACCTTATCGTGGATTACTTTTATATCATGGTCTAGGATCTGGCAAATCATGCACAAGTATTGCTATTGCGGAAGGTATGAAGAGCGCAAAACGTGTTATTATCATGACACCTGCTTCTTTAAGAGCAAACTATATTGAAGAACTTAAAAAATGCGGCGACTTAATATATAAACGCAATCAATACTGGGAATGGATTTCTACAAAAGATCACCCAGAGGCATTAGATCCAATGTCAGCGATTTTGAATTTACCAAGAGAATATATTCATAAAAACAGTGGTGCTTGGTTTATTAATATCAAAAAGAAATCAAATTATGATGATTTAAGTGACATAGAGAAGAGAACATTAGAAGAACAAATAAATGAAATGATTCGTCAAAAATACCAATTTATCAATTATAATGGTCTTCGCACACAAAGACTACAAGAAATGACAAACGGATTTACACGAAACTTATTTGATGATTCTGTTGTAATTATTGACGAGGCACACAATTTGATTAGTAGAATTGTGAATAAACTTAAAAAGGAAAAACCTATTCCTGAAGATAAACGTGGTGAGAAAGAAAGGTCCCCTATTAACTTATCTGTTAAATTATATGAATACTTATTGAGTGCTAAAAACGCTAGAATTGTCTTATTATCAGGCACCCCTGTTATTAATTATCCAAATGAATTCGCAATTCTTTTTAATATTTTGAGAGGTTACATTAAAACATGGAAAATACCTCTAACTATTAATACAAACAAAAAGATTGATAGAAATACACTCCAAGATATTTTATTAGGAGAGAAAACGATGGACTTTCTTGATTATTCACCTTCCAGCAAAGTTTTAACTATCACCAGAAACCCTTTTGGATTTAAAAATAAGATTAAAAAGGAAACAGGATATCAAGGTGTTTCTAATGTTAAGAAAGATGAAAAAGGTGGCATCGATTTTGAAACAGATTTTATTAGCGATGATGATTTTGAGAGAAAAATAATTAATATATTAAAAAGAAACGATATTGATGTAATACCAGACGGAATTGAAATAAAAAATAAAAAAGCGTTGCCTGATGATTTGGATGAATTCATGAACAGATATGTAAATGATAGTGATAAAAATTTAAAAAATACAGATGCTTTGAAGCGTCGTATTATTGGTTTATCATCTTACTTTAGAAGTGCGCAAGAGAATTTATTGCCAAAGTATAATAAGCAACTCGGTGTAGATTATCATATTGTAAGAATTCCTATGAGTGATTATCAATTTAAAATTTATGAAGGCGCGCGTATAGAAGAGAGAAAAACAGAAAAACTTAAAAAAGCACCTTCACCTAGTGAAGAATACAAAGATTCTACTTCAACATATCGTATATTCTCTCGTTTATATTGTAATTTTGTTTTACCAGATAGACCTATTCCACAAAGAAAAGAAAAGAAGGACGAAGAAAAAGAGAAAGGTGATGAAAAAGAAAAAGAGAAAGAAGATACTAATATGGTTTTATTATTAAAAGATGCTAGGAGAGAAGAAGGAAGACAAGATTTAAATGATGCGGAAGAAGGTGAAATAGAAGGTGACGCAGTTTTAGATGCTATAGGTGGGATTGATTATAAGCAAAGACTCGAAAATTCTCTTAAAAATGTAGTAGAACATGGCAATGATTTTTTAACACCAGAAGCATTACAGAGATATAGTCCTAAATTTTTAGCGATATTAGAAAATATACAAGACGATGCATATCAAGGTTTGCATTTAGTTTATAGTCAATTTAGAACTATGGAAGGTATAGGATTATTCAGTTTAGTGTTAGAAAAGAATGGGTTCGCTAGGTTTAGAATTAAAAAGAATGCTAGCGGTATTTGGGAAATAGATATAAACGCGGCTGACAAGGGAAAACCTACTTATGCTTTATATACTGGAACAGAAACAACAGAGGAAAAAGAAATGGTAAGACATATTTATAATGGTGAATGGCATCAAATCCCTGAAAATATTTCAAGTGAATTGAGAAAGATTGCAACAAATAATAATATGGGCGAAATAATTAAAGTATTTATGATTACATCTTCTGGTTCAGAAGGTATTAACTTGAGAAATACTAGATATGTTCATATTATGGAGCCATATTGGCATCCAGTACGTGTAGAACAAGTCATTGGACGTGCTAGACGTATTTGTAGTCATAAAGATTTACCTAAACCTTTACAGACAGTAGAAGTATTTGTTTATTTAATGGTATTTACAGAAGCGCAATTAAAGAGTGATGAGGCAATAGAACTAAAACGTAAAGACTTGAGTAAGCGTGCTCCAAAAGTTCCATTTACAAGTGATCAATATATGTATGAAATATCAGATATAAAGGCGAATTTGACGGCACAGTTGACAGAGGCTGTAAAGGAATCAGCGTTTGATTGTTACATTTATTCAAATGGTAAATGCTTGAACTTTGGTGATCCAACTAATGATAAATTTTCATATGTTCCTGATTACGCAGAACAACAGAATGATGCTACATCAAGGGCAAATAAAGTAGCAATTGAATGGGTAGGTAAGCCAGTGAAATTGAATGGTGTTGATTACGTTTATCGTAGAATTAATAAGAGCTTATTAAATATATATGATAAAGCTAGTTATGAAGCAGCATTAAAAGATCCTTCTATTATTCCACTACAAATAGGAACATTAGAAATAAATGATAAAGGAGAACAAGTATTTAAACAATTAGTCACTTAAAAATAAACCAAAATAAAAAATATATCTTAATAAATAACATTAAAAAAATAGATCAATAAAACTTTCTATTAATGCTCTATCTTGATAAGATAGATTATTATAGTTATCCATACATTCACTAACAGATACAAGTAATTTATTATAGCAATTATGTGTTATATCATCGATTTTTTTTAAAATTTTAGGTAACCCTTTTTCTTTTAATAAAAGAGCCCTAAAAAATGTATTTCTAATTCTATGTGAAGTATAATTTAATTCACAATAGGTTGATGTAGCAAAATGTAATAATAAAAGAAATGGTATAAATATCATTATCATTATTATATTTTTAGTTTTATACCATTTTTTAAGTAACATTAATCTATTTAACTATTTAACATTCTAATTATTTTTTGATTGTAATATATCAATTATTTTGTCTATTTTTGAACTTAATAATTTAACTTCGCTCTCTAATATAGTAATTCTATCCTCTTTATCTAATTTATTATTATTCGATACTTTTTTCAACTTACTGAAAATACTATCTTCATTTATATCATCTTCTAAGTTTTGATATTCCATTGTTATATTTTCACCCCATGATACATTTTTCTTTTGTTCTAAACTAACACCATTATTATCGTCTATCTTTATATATTTTAGTTTATTAGAATTATTACTATTATTACTATTATTACTATTATTACTATTACTATTAGATAACTGATTTTGTGAAAACTTTTCATTTTTAATAGAAGTTTCTTGCGGTCTTAACCATGTATCGCTATTATTATCGTTGTTAAACTGACTTTGTTTTTTACCAATAGTTTCTACTTCATAATTACGTTGTTCAGTCATTTCTTTGATAATTTTTTCCATATCAGTAATAGGTTTATCTTCACGTTTATCACTAAATTCAGGAACAGGCGGCGCTTTAATTGTCATAGAACTCATAAATTCATCTTGTCTAGCATTTAGATCTTTTTCAAACTGTGATTTTCTATCATTATGTATTTCTTCAACTGTAATTAATTCTTTTGCTTGAATATTACTATTACTATTACTATTCAAAGATTGACTTTGATCATTATGTATTTTGATTTTCATAGGCTGTTGTGGAAACACATCTTTTATGTATTTTAAAATTAATAATATATATTTTTTATTCACTTCGACTAGGTTTGCGCCAGGTTTTATCTTTTCTGCGTTAAAAAACCCTACTAGGTTACTTTCGAATATTTGCGCGATTTTACTTTGCTTGTCTCTAGATAAAAATTTGAAGATCTCTTCATCACTAATTACATCCCACAAAGTTGAAATATTTTCTTTAATTAAAAATTGGTTAATTGACATGAAATATATAAGTATATAATTTATATTTTTATATATTTTTACACATAATAGATTTTTATATTTTAGTCATAGTTCCTATGGCAGTTAGTAATTGAAAATAAAAATGCTATAAAGCCTAAAAAGGTAAATATTGTTATTAATAATGTCTCTAACATTTGAATAATATTATTAGTTTAACTTTATATTAAAGTTATATATTCTTATTATAAAAAAATGGGAATTTATGATAGTGGTAATATTTTTGGAATAAGAATATATAATTTTAATGATGACGATTTTGCTAATACATTATATGAACAAAAATATAATGTAACAATGAGTTATACAGAAAAGAAAGAAGCATATTTATTCTATACCAACTTGAGTAATAAAAACAACATATTTTTTAAAATTTATACTGAATTCACTAGCACATATGAGATAAATAATAATGAAAATTTTATGAGATGGTCTCCAATATCATTGGATCTATTTTTAGAAAAATTCAGCGTTTAATAAATAAATAAATAAATTTAAAAAAATCGTTATTTAAAGTGAGTCGTTATAATATACTTTTCTAAATTTCTGCATATATTCGTCTTTTAAAATATGTGTTTTCAAATAATGCTCTGTTAATTTATCTTCCAACATATGAACAATAAAGAAAAGTGAATATATGCCACATTCAGTATTTCCGTATTGGTGTTCTACACCTTCGTTACTATCAAACTTGAACCTTATTTTTGGTGTCATTGCCAACCCTTGGGATATAATTCTATTTACTAGAACCATTATTTCTTGCAATGGCTTATCACCAGTACTATCAAAGAAAAAGATGCTCTTTGTTTTGATATTGATAAACATAGAAATCCAATGTTGTCCTGGCTTATTATGTGGATCAGTGTTAAAGATAATACCTATTTTTGTCTTACCATTTTTGAGTTGATCTTTTAAATTGAAGTTACATAATTCTTCCCAAACACATTCACCGTATAATTTTTTTGTATCAAAATCAATGGGTGATGGTCCAATAAATTCAAAACATTTATATGCTTTTTCGTATTGCTTCATTACCTTTATGATATCAATACTCGACAACCATTCGTTTGGGTTATTTTTCCATTCTTGTGGAGATTCTGGTGCAAATGAATCAGTCATGTCACCAGTATTTTTCCCAAAGTCACCCTTCTGTTTTAACCAACAAGATTCCTTATTGCATACACCACTCAATTTTTCTGACAAAAGATTATGTATTTCTTTTGATGAAGTAGCATCTATTTTAGCGTCTGGATGACGTGCGTTCCATAAATCCCTCAATTTGAAAAGTGATTTGTTCGTATAACAGCTAAAATCGTTCATTTCACCCTTTGGTTTTGGACTGCAATTTAATTTCTGTAACTTCTTTGTAGTTTTATTATGTGGAATGCCGCCATAAAATCCCCTTTTATTTTTTCTATTGACTCGCTTATTTTTTGTTCTCGAGTTATTTATTTTTCTCATTGTCTTTTGTTTCTTTAATGTTGTCTTCATATTTATTAGTGATATTTTTCTTTTTTAAACCTTTGGTTTTCAATTCTGGATTCGTAAGATCGATATCTTTTTGTTTTGGAAGAATAATTTCCTCCTTCTGTTTAGTAGTGGTTCTCTTCACATATTTATCTAAAGTAGGTATATCTATTTTAATTGAACGCAACATCAATTTATCCGCTTCTTCTTTGGAAGGATTCGCTAAAGGTTTTTCGCTAAACTCTTTACTACATTCTTCTAGTAAAAAGTCGGCATCTTTGTATTCTTCTTGTCTTAAATCATTGTTATCAATTGTCTTGAAATAATGAATGGAAGCATTTACAAAATTATCGTAAGCATATTTTACATCAGGTAATAAGTCATTAGGAACATTTCCAGTTATAAGTTCTTTAAATAGATTATATGTACGTTTTCTATAAAACTTTCTCTCTTCTTTGTTTTCTGTTTTTGTTTTTTTATTTTTTAAATGTTTATTAATCATTTCTTTGTTTAATAAACAATCTAACGTTATTTGGTTTACTAATGATACTGACATATAATCATTTTGTAAAAAATATTTGTAAATAAAGCGAATAAAATTTTTATTTAACATGTTGTTTTTGTCATATCCTTTACTTGTGTTCTTGTTGGATTATAAAATGGTAAAGTGCCTATATTTTTTGGGTCTGGATTAGGATTAAATTGTTGGAATTGATTATTATTAGACTGGAATAATAAATTATGTGGGTTTTCTTTGGTAGGTGTTTTGAAATTATATGTATATAAGTCACTTTTTGAATTTGGAACATATACGGCTTGACTGCATTTTTGTAAAGCATATATTTGGTTTCTTAATACGGATTCAGTATTAACATTAGATGCGTAACCAGACCATGGTGATTGAGTGTTTCCTGGATTAAATGTAGTATGAACGTTAAAAGTAGGGGCTTGAATTAATTTTGTATCTACTTGCTTTCTTGGATCTACTATTGGTAAATAAGAATATTTTGTCATAACAGGGCGAACATCTAAATAAGGTTGCAAAATTTGTGAAGGAATATTTCTATCATATATTCTTGTATTTGTTTGTTCTTGTATTTTTGAATTACATTCGTGACTAAGACTATTCATTATTGATATAAATATATATTATTTTATTTAATTATCAATTAATTATCAATTAATTATCAATTAATTAAAAATATATAAAGAGTTAATTGTAGTTAATATAACATAAAATGTGCGGTATATTTGCGCTATTAAATAATACAGAATATAACCATGAACAAATTAATACTGAATTTGTAAAGGGTAAAAATCGTGGTCCTGAATTTTCTAAATTAGAAACAAACTTCATGAAAATGATTCTAGGGTTTCATAGATTAGCCATTAATGGTTTAAATGATGAGTCAAATCAACCGCTTATTATTGATGATATTGTTTTAATTTGTAATGGCGAGATTTACAACTATAAACAATTATATAAATATATGGATGTAGAACCTAAAACTGGTTCTGATTGTGAAGTAATTATTCATCTTTATCTAAAATATGGCATTGAACAAACCCTTACTATGTTAGATGGTGTCTTTGCTTTTGTATTACTTGATAATAGATTAAAACTGAATGATATTACAAATACCGTTTATATTGCGAGGGATCCTTATGGTGTTAGACCATTATATCAATTAAAATCTGTATCAAATAGTGTTGGCGCAGATGATTATTTTTATGGATTCAGTTCTGTATTAAAATGTTTAAGTGTCTTTTATAATTCGAATCATGAAAACCCTACTAAAAATTCTTCTCTAACGAAGTTTCAACCAGGAACATACAGCACATTTAAATTAACAAATAAAGTAAACACACATTGGTTGCCTGTAAATGAAAGTACACCATATATTATACCTAGTTTTTCACATAGTTGGTTAATTAATGATTCAACTTCCTCTACATTTATTAAAAATATGTATGAGAAAATTGCATGTTACCTAAATGCGGCTGTAAGGAAGAGATGTTTGACAACAGAAAGGCCTATTGCTTGTTTATTATCAGGTGGTTTAGATAGTAGTTTAATAGCAGCTCTTGTAAATAATTTTTATCATAAAATGGATTTACCTAATAAACTAGAAACATATAGTATTGGTTTGGAAGGCTCAGAGGATTTAAAATACGCACGTATAGTAGCTGATTATTTAGGAACTAATCATACTGAAATTATTGTAACTGAGCAAGAAATGTTTGAAGCGATTCCAGAAGTAATCCATACGATTGAAAGTTACGATACTACAAGTGTAAGAGCAAGTATAGGTAATTATTTACTTGGCAAGTATATTTCAAAACATTCACAGGCAAAGGTTATTTTTAATGGTGATGGCTCAGATGAATTACTCGGCGGATATTTGTATATGAATAAATGTCCGGATGATATTGAGTTTGATAAAGAAACAAGAAGGTTATTAAAAGATATACATTTGTTTGATGTTTTGCGATCTGACAAATCAATTTCTTCACATGGTCTTGAACCTCGCACACCATTTTTAGATAGAAGTTTTGTCAATTTTGTTCTATCTATACCACCTTATTTTAGAAATCCCAAAAATTTTGAGGAATGTGAGAAATATATATTAAGAAAAAGCTTCACATCAAGTATCTTTCTTGACTATAAAATGGAGCAAATATTACCAGATATAATTCTTTGGCGTAAAAAAGAAGCTTTTAGTGATGGTGTCAGTAGTCATGGTCGTTCGCTTTATCAAATTTTACAAGAGAAGATTGCTAATCATTTGAACAGTGAAAAAGAAACAATAGACTTTATTCCTTGTATTGAAACGGAAAAATATTATTATTCCAAGTTGTTTAATACATATTTCCCCAATTGCGAACATATATTGCCATATTTTTGGATGCCAAAATATACTAATGCTAATGATCCCAGTGCTAGAACACTTGCGTTTTATACGACGAATTAAAAGAAAAAAGAAAAATATAATACAAGAAATTATTTTTATTTTATCATATTAATTTATATTAATATGATTTCAAGAGATAATTTTTTTACATTACAAGATGCAGTTTTTGCTATTGTTATTAACATTTCTTATATATTAATATTTATATCTGCGATAGGTTTATCTCAAAGTGCGCCAAAATATCTAGATTATTTAGACTATTATGTTCGTATATATATTTGTTTGTTTTTACTTTGGCGTTTTAATCCAATTATTCCACTTAAAAAATTTACTGATTTGGATCGTAAAATAGCATTTAGTGCTGGTCTATTCATATTAACTACTACAGTATTAAATAATTATCTAGTAGATGCTGAAAATAAATTAAAACAATTTTTTATTAATAATTAGTAAGTTATTCTATTACTTTTAATTAGATCTTTGGGTCTTATTACGTCTATTCGTTATATTTTTACGTGTCTTGTTCTTTTTTGATTTATTAAAAAACTCTTGTAAATGAACCACTATTTGTTTACCTATTATTTCGTCTATTGCATATTCATGACTACTTTTTTCATTTACATCGTAATTGTAACGTTTAATAAGTGTCATCATGCTTTTATCAAAATTTAAACTATTGTTTGTATCATTTGTATCAATGTGAATCTTAAAAATATCACTACTTTTGAATTTATCTATCATATATTCAAATTTTAAATCATGATAATATGGTTTTATATTTATATAATAAATGTTTTCATTCGACATTTCAGGATGGAACACATCGTCTAAAAAACAAATTTCCGCATTTTGAGGAAGACGGCTACACCTTATAAAATCTTTATGTGATTTATTATGAGATGTTCTACAAACTTCTACTACTTTGCCATTTACCTTAAATGCCGCAATTATTTGATCAAATAATTTCATTTTAATTTTATCTTCAAAGTAACGTGTAATATGGTGTGCCCATTCTTTTGGCCCTTGATTATTTGTGTATATCAACATTTTATGACAACACTTGCTATTTTTCTTGTTCTTTAAGTATGTTAGGATATTTATTATATTTGGTCGTAAAAATTCTGGGAATAGGTCTAAAGTATTATTGAAATCTTCTTGAGATAAATGATAATCATTTTTTGTTTTTAAATAATTTGATAGACAATCCCAGAAAATACCTAATTGTGTAAAATAACCTAGTGTTTCGTCTAAATCAAATACTACAATTTTCATAGTTAATATATGTATTTATTTTTTGATTAGCATAAAAAATAATATTTTTATTTTATTATTTTTTATTATTTGATTTTTTATATAATTTATATTTTTGTATTTAGATTTAGCCTATTTTATTCTTTATAATTATTTTATTGTTCAATATTATAGGAATCCTATGTCTGTATTAAATGATAAGGATTATATAAAAATTTTAGAATATTATAAAAAACCAATTCCAAAATCAAAACGTGCACTAAAAATGAATGCTGAACATATATTAGCCGAAAAATTATGTAGATGTATTAAGAAGGTTGATCCTGTAAATGAAGGACGTGCTATTGGTATATGTACTAAAACAATTTTTAACACAAAAGGTTATAGCAGAGGTGCGTTTAAATGTAAAAAACCAGCTACTGTTAAATTTAGAAAGATGAAAAAAAATATGACTTACAAGAAAAAATAATAAAAATA
>Ga0078894_10000756_pt1 | contig 23110 bp, 20 predicted proteins | sample LauGreSu1BDMLBSD_2_FD_67506 | JGI IMG/M metagenome (GOLD analysis project Ga0078894, IMG submission 67506) | Freshwater lake microbial communities from Lake Michigan, USA - Su13.BD.MLB.SD (version 4) (version 4) | ecosystem: Environmental > Aquatic > Freshwater > Lake | place: Lake Michigan... | reverse complement strand
TTTTGCTGTGGAACACCACGGCGTTTTCTGGCGGATGCGATTGCTTGACTCATTGTCTAATTATTTATAATATTATAAACTATTCTCTAAATAGTTATAGAACGAATAATATTTATTTACTTAGGAATTCATTTATCATTGGAAATATAGGTTCTATTGCTTTTGCGCACGCTAATGCCACTTCACGATGTTCTTTTTGTGTTCCATTACCACTTCTTAACTGTATATAATGTACCCAGGATCTTAATGTTCCATTCATATACATTCTAGATACGGTTATGCCTTCTGGTAATACTGCTCTGGCTTGTTCTTTTGCAATGCCATTTTCCAACGCCCATGTGTATATGGTTTGTGCTTCTTTGGCGAATTCGCTTTGTTTTTCTTCCCATTCTTTTTGTAGTTCTTCATTATTCGTTTCTATACTATTTTGACGGTTTTTAAGGTCTTGTATACGGGCTTCTTTGTATTCAAACCCCAAGTCAGCGACTGCATATCTTTGTGAAAATTCTTGAAATGAAAAAGACCGGTGTCTCAGAATTTGTCGGGCAATATCACGGGTTGTTTCAATTTCTAAACAAACACTCACCATCTCTAATGGAGACCAGTGTTGATGATTCATTAAATATCTTATTAATTTTTCATTTGTTTCTGTATTATTTTGATTTGATGGGTTGGATACACGCGCACAATAAGCTACAATATCTTGTAAATTTTTACCCTCGGGGGTTTGAGAGTAACTGATAAGTTCGACTTTCATTATAATGATTATCCCAAATATTATATTTAAGCGTTTTTATAAAAATATGTTTTATTTGAATTCAACAGTTTAGAAGATTATTTATGTTATAGAATATTTTTTCTAATGAAAATTATATATTATAATTTATAGAATGGAACAATTTGCAGAAGTTAAAATTGGTGGTGGAAATTCATTTTTATCACATGTATTTTCATCAACCGAAGAAAGTAAAGCTGAAATATTAAACGTAATTCAATATTCAACTATGGGTGTAGTTCCTATTGTCATTTTGAATAAACTGATTCAACGATTTATTCCAGAAGCTGACCCTGAAAAATCCACATTGGAACTTTTAGTAGAAATATTCATCCAATTGATCGTAATGTTTTGCGGCATTGTTATTATTCACCGTGCCATTATTTATGCTCCTACATATAGTGGGTTTAAATATGAATCATTAACATTGACAAATGTAATATTGGCATTTTTAATTATTGTTTTAAGCATCCAAACGAAATTGGGAATGAAAGTCAACATTTTAGTTGATCGTGCATTAGAACTATGGAATGGTCCATCAAATGAAGATGGTAACCACCGCAAACGTAATGTGCGCACTAGTTCTCCAATTGCGCAACATTCGCACAGCCAAGCAGATTATTTAGATAATTCGCAAGTTCAATCGGGTACATTCCCACCAGCACCAGTTGCTACTACACGTCAAAATTCCGTAATGGAATCATATGATAATATGTTGGGCGGTGCAAGACAATCAGATTACGGAGCCATGATGGGTCCAATGGCTGCCAATAGTGTATTGGGAAGTTCATTTGGAGCCAGTTTCTAATATCATATTATGTTTATGTAATATACACATAATATACTATACCATTGTAGCTTCAACGAATACTGGTAGTGTTTCCACAACTGCTTGGGGAATTTCGATCATTAATTGATGTCTAAAAAAAGGTTCATCATATATCCAATTCAATAGTACATTTCGTAATTCATTTTCTGATATTCTATCATTTACTATTATTTCACCAGCAATATCAAAATAACTAACATGATTATCATAAAATTCGTTGTTAAATGTGGTGTCTAATATATCAAGAAATAAATAATCAAAGTCTACAATATCAAAATATTTGGAATGTAATGAAAAGATTGCCACAAACATCTTATCCTTTGTATTCGCATTTGTTATATTATCAACTGTTCGAATAACTAAATTTGTAATTCCAAATACATTCAATATTTTTTTCCATGCGACATTCAGTGCGTTTATCATAATTTTATTATATAACGTCGCTATATTTTTATGTTTCTTTTTTTACTTTGTTTTTTCTGTTTTTTTCTTCCGTATTTACAATATTGCTTTTGTGAAAATCCTTTTGTTTTTTTACAATTTATAGATTTTTTATATTTTATCGTCCATTTGCCATTTTTTCTTGGGTTCCCTCCATTTTTAGATATTTCTAATTTTAAGTTACATAATTCGTCGCACACAAAATGATTCTTTTTTGTATAAAAATCAAGAGATTCTGTAACAGAGGATAGTTTAATTTCTTTAATAAACATTTTTTTACATAATTCTTTTATTTTATCCAATAATGCATTTCCACCACCGGAATATGATTGATTACTACATATTACATCAATGTATAATATATTTGGTGGATCAAAATATAATGTAGCAAAACTTATAATTTCATCTTCTTCGCGTTGTAATGTAATTATTGCATTACAATTTTTCAAAGAACTTTCAACGTACACATCATATAAATTCGTACAAAATTGTTTACTAGCATTTTTCACATTATTCATTATATGTAATCCTGCCAAATCAAACAAATCTTCTTCGGTAATATTGCCTTGCTCTATATCATCCACATATTTAACATTTGATATTTGTATATTTGTTTTTATTCTTGGAACAATTGCCTCTATATAAGATTTCTTCATTATTTCAGTGTCTGAATCTAATTCAATCGAATCTTTATTTTGTTGTAATGGATTAAATATTATGTTGAATTTATCATTGTCTATATTTATGGGTTGTCTAAATACAGTATTAATATCCATACTCCGCTTATATAATATACATATATTTTTGATAAATAGAACATTTTTAAATTATTTTTCCTTTATGAAATCCATCATATTCAACAATTCCATTTTTTGCATGGATTGATGAAATGTATTTTGTTTATCCAAATTATTAAATAAATAATCCGTCCCTGGGTTTCGCTCGTTTTTCTTAATCTGTTTATAGACATTATTTATTTTTTCAATGACATTTTGTATCGTTTGTTTATTTGTTGTCAATTCTATATTGGTTGGCACTGGTTCTGTTAATAATTCAACCGCAAAATATAACAAATAACGGCGTTTTTTACACGAAGCAGTGGTATATTTGATAGAGAACAATGTTAATAATCCATTCATTAATTTGTCGATATAGGGATTATTCAATAATGAATTATAATATAATAAGGCATCCCATAATATCCAAATAATATCTCTGGAAAATTTATTTTCCACTTTGACAAAGGGTCGGATTTCACAATAACATGGCTCTTTCCGTTTTTTACAGATAGCATCAAACTCAATCATCCATTCTATCCAATAACATGCAGACAACATATTTTTTCGTTCATTTGAAATATTATAAGCAAATTCATTGGTAGCAATATATAATTCTTTGGGATCTTTGGGCTTAAATAACGGTTCAATAAAATGAATATTCGGTGCGGTTAATCGTTCAGTCATTTGGGTCATATCAAATTCTTCTTCACGATTTATTTTAATCGTTTCCACTGCATTTTTTTTATTGGATATAGTAACTGTGCTGATAATTTCAGCAAATAATTTTCTCATTTCCATGTTATTGCGCGTTTGTAATTCATTCATAAATTTACCAGAGCTGATTATATTTTTGAAAATGTCATATCGCATTTGTAGATACAAGACAATTTTAGGATTACCTAAATGAATATATTTTCCGGCATAATATAATATACATTCCCAAATATCTATAAAATGACCGGCGCATAACAATTCGGCCGCCCAATAACATGCTGGTTCAACTTTACCTTTTGCCATATTTTCCATCAATTGTTTTTTTACTTCGGTTTTTTTAAAATTGGAAAATGAAAATCCTTTAAATTCACCAGGATCACGTATATCATTAATTTCGCTATCGTTCATTAAAATAATTTAAATATGTTTTGAAAAAAATAGTTAAAAAATACCGAATATAATAAATAATGAAATATATTATAAGAATATTTGCAGATTATGCAACTTCGAGTGCGCTAAAAAATATTTATGAGGAAATATGTGAGGTACATAAGTTAGATTATTATGGCCCAAATAAGGAAATATATATAACTGACGAAGACAATTATACACATGCTATTGTAATTAATAATGCAACACCGTTCTTGCGTTTACCAAAAGAAAATGTAGTAGGATTGGCAAATGAACCACCAACGTTTTTAGTTGTATTGTTTAACAAGAATCATTTTCTTCATTATGCGTCTAAACATATTGGTAAATATTTGGTGGGAGATACAGGATTGCCTCCGCCATTTATGTGCAAATATTCATTTTTGTCACATATTACCCCATTAAATTACAAACCCATTAAAAATAAGTTAATGTCTATTATCGTTAGTGAAAAATCACTTTTAGTGGATGCAGTTGGATATAGTTTTAGAAAAGAAATATTATCTTATATATTAACCAGTGATTTGCCAATTGATATTTATGGTAGAATTTGTAAATTTATAACCAACCAAAATGATGAACGAATAAAAGGTGAGTTCGAAGCATATGAACCTTACGAACATTACCAATTTCATATATGTATTGAGAATTTTAGGTGTGAATCCTATTTTTCAGAAAAAGTCATTAATCCATTATTGACAAATACAGTTCCTATTTATTTGGGTTGTACTAAAATAGAAGAATACTTTGGCGATAGTCTAATACAGATGTCAGGGGATGTTAAAAAAGATTTACAATTAATTTGCGATGTAGTTAATTATCCAGAAAAATACCAAAAAAATATAGATTTGGACCTTGTTAAATCTAAAACATCTTTAATTCAAAATATTAAAGAAATTTTTGCTTAGGAACACATGTTAATTATTCCGTTATAATTCGGGGTACAATATTAATCGTCTGTAATTCTTGCGCCATTAATTTATAAGCATAAGGTATTTCAACTCTGGCAAAATCTGTTTTATTATCACAGTTCTTACACAAATGTATAGTGAAATCATTGTTAGTATACATTTTATTTTTGTCACCATCATTGTAGGAAGCAATAATTCCACATTTTCTACATACATGTACACTATATTTATCGGATACATCGTATAATCTTTCGCGACAGAATTTTGACATACCGTGTGCGATCATAACATCACGTTCCATTTCTCCAATTCTAAAACCACCATCTCTACTACGACCTTCGGCTGGTTGTCTGGTTAAATTTACCATTGGACCGATCGCACGACTATGCTGTTTATCATTTACCATGTGCTTTAATCTTTGGTAAAATACTGGTCCAATAAATATATTTGTTTCTAATTGTTCGCCAGTTAATCCATTATATAACAATTCGTTGCCATAACTTTCATACCCCAATTTTTGTAATTCTTTTGATATTGTGCTTACATCCAAATTTCCGAAACTGGTTCCATCTCCGAATAATCCTAATTCTAATAGTACCTTACCTAATATCGTTTCTTTCAATTGTCCGATTGTCATACGTGATGGAATCGCATGTGGATTAATAATAATATCCGGTCTAATTCCGTCCTTTGTAAATGGCATATCCTCCTCTGGAATAATATTACCACAAGTACCTTTTTGCCCGTGACGCGAAGAGAATTTATCACCAAACACTGGCTTTCTTAATGTTCTTACACGGACCTTTGCGAAATTATAACCATCACCATTTCTACCAGTGAAATTCTTATCAATATATGTGTCTTCAGTCGTGCGAAAGGTTTTACTCTGGTCTTCATATTTGATAATTTTAGTAGGGTCGTTACGATTTTCCTTTATTGGAATCGTTTTCGCTATAATCACATCATGATTTTCAACCAAACTATTTTCTTCAATAAAACCATCCGCATTTAATTTTTCATAATTGCCGAATTTAATACCTTTTGTTTTCGCTGCATCAGGTTTGCATCTGATAATTTCATCACGAATAATATTTTTATCTTCGTCTTTTTCGGTATGGTAAATAGTGGCTAAGAATAATCCTCGGTCAATAGAACCTTTATTGACAAGGACACTATCCTCTTGATTATAACCAGTATGTGACATAATTGCCACATGAATTTGTGTCCCCGATGGTATATTATTCAAATGTATGAAATTCATAAGTCGAGTATCGACTAATGGTCTGGAAGGATAATTTAATACATAGGCAGTCTTATCCATACGCTTATCATAATTCGTACAGTATACACCGATTGCTTGTTTACCCATGGCTGTTTGATAAGTGTTTCTAGGGGCTTGGTTGTGTTCTGGGAATGGTATACATGATGCTAATACACCGAATATTGTACTGGGGTGTATTTCGCAATGACTGTATTTGAATTTGAAATTTGGGTCTTGTAAATAATTATCTTTACATTTCATAGCAATCATCGCATGGTTTTGTTCTTCGGGATCAATATATTCTATGACCGATTCTTTAATTTTACAATTGGTTAATAAATCACTCCATGATAATTCTTTTGAAACCAACATATCAGTGATGGTTTTATCTATAAGCGCTTTATTATCTCGCACCCGTAATACTGGTCGGGTTAATCTACCGCCATCATTGCATACTTTGATTTCTAATAATTTAAAATCAAAGATAATAGAGGTATAAATATTAATAATTCCTTTGTGTTTTTTATCTTTTAAATCGTTGTATAAATCCATGGGTCTTTCGGTAACACCTAACCAACAGCCATTGATAAATACCTTCACTTTATCAAATAGGACTTCCGATGGGGTTTTGTCAACATACATGATATATGGTTTGATATATTCATATAGTGAAGAACTATTGGTTGGTATAGTAATATGACCCAAGTAACTAATATTTTTTACCACACCAATAGACTGACCCTCGGGAGACTCAGCACAGCATAAGAAGCCCCATGTTGTGTTATGTAATTTACGTGGTGCGATTAATTCACCACTTTTCTCTAATGGAGTATTAATTCGGCGTAAATGACTTAAACTGGCAACATATGTAAGACGATTCAATACTTGTGCTACACCAACCTTACTACTATTTGATTGTTTGATACTGAAATCGCCAGTAGCAAGAGCGCGGTTGATACCATTTTCAATGGTGGTAGATTTTAATATTTTATATATATTTGTCATATTAATTATATTTTCATAATCATCCGTGGAACGCCATGAACCATTATTGATTTCACGCACGACTTGTTTTTGCATTTCTTTTACTAATTTATTGAAATAATTACGAAATAAATTGTTTAATAATGTACCTGTTAATTCAATGCGTTTGTTGATATATGAATCACGGTCGTCTGGGGGTAACCATCCCAAACTAGTTTGTATTAATTTTTTTGCCATATAACCCAATAAATATAATTTTTGAGGAAGTGTTTGACAATGGGGGAATAAATCATTATCCAATACTTCGATTGTAAATTCGCGCTTCTTCCTGGCGCCCGTTTCTTTATCCATATTTAATGGGGTGAACGCAGCCGATGCAGTAATATGTCTCAACGCATCTTCTTGTGTCATATATTTATTTGCGTCAATAATAGAGGCTTGTAAACATTGTAATAATTCTTGATTTTTTTTGTCATGAATATTTAACACGATATGTTGGCAGATTTCCTTATCAGAATTGATACCCAACGCACGGAATAACACGAATAATTCAATCGGATTTTTTATTCGGGGAATAGATACGTATAAACCATGTCCGAAACCATTGTTTTTACTGGCAATCATCATTTCAACTTGTTTGGGAGAAATACATTTGAAATCGGGGACAGATTTTATTTCCGCAAACCAATTCCATTTGGTCGTATTCTTACCGTCAAAACAATACACACGATTTTCTGCTGCGCGTTCTTGCCCCAAAACTGTTTTTTCGGAACCTTTAATAATGAAATACCCACCACAATCCATCGTACATTCACCAGTATAATGCGGATGAATATGTTTATTCTGGGTTAACGCGCAAATAGACGATTTTAACATGATGGGTAATTTTCCAATATTGATTTTAGGTAATACTTTTTCAATAATTTGTGGATTATCCATATTTTCATTATTACGAATCACATATTTTAAATTAATATCAATTGTCATGGTAGAAGCATAAGTAAAATTTCGTAATTTCGCTTCTTGTGGTAACATCATTTTCGTTGCTCCATTATTTTCATGAATTTGTGGCGGATATAATTTAAAATTCGTAAAGGATATAAACAATTCCAAAGAATATTTATCGTGACTTGCGACATAATCATTTTCAGAACGTACAGTCACTGGATTAAACATTTGTATTGTTCGCTGGACTTGATAATTTACGAAATGATTGTATGATTCTATTTGATGTCGTACTAATCGTTCCAAATGTTGACCTTGGAAATAGGATTCAATAATATTATATGGTTCTTCAATATAATTACCCATATGGGCTAATACACCTTTTTCAATGTCATTTATTTCAGAACTGATTTTATCCATACATTTTTCCATATCATTCATAATCGTTTCTTCACTGATAATATTTTTAATCAGTTCCGTGCTTTCATTTTGCTTACCGTTTTTTTCCTTTTTTGTTCTTGGTTTTTTAGTTTTAGTAGTAGAAGAATTTTCAGTAGAGGCCATGGTTTTTTCTATTTGATAATTCATTCGCGATTGTGGTTATAATCGCTTATTAATATAATTATAAATTCAATTTTTTAACCCATTTATAAAAATATATTTTTGTTTCGTAAAATATATTTATTTAAAATTATAATAAACACAACGTGCTTTATACATACAGTATTCGGTAAAAATGAGTGACAATTCAACAAAATTTGTTGATTATTTGGACAAATATAAATCGCAACGCCAATGTAGATATGCTGATTATTTGAATATGTTGAACTTAATAAATTTGAATTATGATATGAACAATATAGCGGACAAAAGTTATATCGGGAATCATTGTCAACCTATATGTAAAAATGACGAAAGTTTTTACTCGTCATATTCGGCGTCTAAATGGAACGTCACTACACCATTAGTCAATGAAAATCATAAAGAAAAAATAAATATAGATAATTTGTATACATTATGGCAAAAGGAACACATGGTAGATATTTCAATCAATCATCTGGAACCTACGAGAGAACCCGAAAAAACAAAATTTATAAAAATAGATAAAAAAGTAGGTAGTATTAAAGATTTATTAGATATTATAGAACAAAATGAATATGCAGCGGATACTGAATACAATATAGATTTGAAATCCTTACATAACATTAAATCCGAATTGACCGAAATGAATAATATGATTGGTATGGAAGAAATGAAAAAATCGGTTCTAGATCAATTACTATATTTCGTACAAGAATTACATGTAGGTAAACAAATCAGTGAATTCAAACATACAGTGATATATGGTTCTCCTGGAACGGGTAAAACTGAAATCGCCAAAATTATTGGCAATATGTATTCCAAATTAGGTATCTTAAAAAACAATGTTTTTAAAAAAGTAACACGTAATGATTTGATTGCTGGATATCTGGGTCAAACTGCTATAAAAACGCGTAAAGTAATAGATGAATGTATGGGTGGTGTATTATTTATTGATGAAGCGTATTCATTGGCGAGTCAAGAAAATAATGATATATATTCAAAAGAATGTTTAGATACGATATGTGAGGCATTGAGCGATCATAAAGATAATTTAATGGTTATTATTGCCGGCTATGAAAAAGAATTGGAGGAAACATTTTTTCGGGTAAATCGTGGTTTAGAATCACGGTTTATTTGGAGATTTAAGATGGAACCATACAATGCCATGGAGATGATGAAAATTTTTAAGAAAAAGGTTTTAGAACAAGAATGGGAATTTGAGAACCCGGACGATATAAAAGAAAAATGGTTCGGTGAGAAAAAGGAATTATTCAAAAATTTTGGAAGAGATATTGAACTCTTATTTACATATAGTAAAATTGCACATAGTCGTAGAATTTATGGTAAAGAAAAAGAATTACGGAAAAAATTATCGATTGAAGATATGAATGCGGGTTATGAGACATTTTTGAAAAATAGAAATTCGCAAAAAGAGAACAACCAATTCATGCATACTTTATTTATTTAGGAATTTATTAGTTTTCATACTATATTTAATTTCGTTTGATGTAAATATAGTATATATATTAAAATAATTAAAAATGAGTGAAAGGAGAACTATTACCATAAATCCTGATTTTTTAAAATTAAGTTCAGGCGGCACTCGTAAGAAACCTCCGAAAACAGACGGTGCTAAAATTAAAGTAAAAAACGACGCTCCAAAAAAACGAGATAATACATTGAAAAAAAAATCTATTTTACGCATGATTCGTCAACATCAGGAAGATAAATATAAAAAATTATTTGAGAACAAAAAACCAGCCGCCGCCGATATGAAAAATAAAGTGTCTGATATAAGTGATTTTGACAGTGATTTTGAACGATCTAAAAATTATTTATTAGAATTGGCAGAAACGACCAAGGCAACCGAAACACAAATGAATAAAACGTTGAAACAATATCCAAATCCACAACCGGAATCTATATTATTTAGTCCAAGCGTAGATGTATTGGAAACGGTAAATATGGATTTTCCTGATATTACAAAGTCACCACCAATGACGATCGCACCCCCTAAACCAAATTATATTGCACCAACCTATGGTTGTTTAAAAAATGGTTCTCTACCTACATATCGTAGTTTGATGGGTACTCAAAAAAATTATAACTCCATGTCAAATGCGCCTATCCAAATAAATAATCCTGTAAATATTCCGACTATAACAAATGCTCCTTCTATGACGTTAAATCCTCCTAACATTTCAAATAATATAAATGCGATCGTACAAAATAAAATTCAAGATAAAATGGGAGAGAACATGAAACGAATGAATGAAATGACACAAGTGATGTCAAATTTAAAAGCAATCCAAAATAATAAATATAAAAAAATTGCGAAACAAAAAAAAATAATAAGGAGAACCTATAAAGCTGGAAAATCAAAAGTATTACCAAAAGTATCGGTACTCGTATCGAATCGTACCATGCGAAACAATATAACTACAAAATCTCAATTATTAAAACAGGACCCTATTGAAGATATAAAAAAATATCTAATAAAAAGAGGATTTATTAAAATTGGTTCTACTGCACCAAACGATGTACTGCGAAAAATGTATGAAAGCGCGGTGTTAATTTGTGGTGAAGTGCAAAATCATAATCCTGACAATTTATTATATAATTTTTTAAATGATACAAGTGATGTCAAATAAATAACATATATAATAATAAACCACTAGTGGTTATAGTTAATACTGTGACAAATGTATTTATATTTCCAACATATTTCTCTAACATTATATTTGTAAATTCTCTTTTGTAATTTGGTCTATGAATATTTTTTATATTGAAGCTATAATCATAATAATAATCAGCAGTAGTAATATCGTATTCTATACTATTCGGGTCTCCATAAATCTCTTTGTGTTCCGCTTCATAATGGTTTAAATAATATTCAGAATTTGTTTGATAAATTTTTTTCATGACTAAATTATAATTTTGATGTTTAATAGGAGGTATATTGTTATTGACATCTAGTTCGCAAAAATATCCGTAATCATAATCATTGTTATTATCAATACTTTTTGGGGGAGTCATATTTTCATATAGTAAAATAAGATTTTGTTTTTTATTATTCTTTCATTGAAGTTCAAATTGAAGTTCAATTTTATACCAATAACTATAACAAAAGTAATATAAACATAAGACAATATAATTATAAGATACAATTTTATAATTATTGCTACTGTAAAATGAGTAAGAAAAAAGATGAAACTGAACCAGTAGAAACGAATAAAATAACAAAAGAATACTTTGATTTATCCAAAGAATATACTGCTAAATACGGAGAAGAAACGATTGTATTATTACAAGTCGGTGCATTTTTTGAAGTGTATGGTTTAAAAGATGAAGCCGGAAAAATTACCGAGAGTAATATTGAAGAATTTGCAAACATGTGTCAACTCAATATTGCGGATAAAAAATTGGTTTATAATTCAAAACAAATCGTTATGGCGGGTTTTAGAGATTATGCATTGGATAAGAATTTACAAAAAATTACTGAATATGGTTATACCGCAGTCGTTTACGTCCAAGAAAAAGATGGTAAAAATATAAAACGATTATTACATGGCGTTTTTTCAGCCGGAACTTATATTTCATGTGAAACCGATAGTCTACCCCAAATTACGAATAATATAATGTGTATATGGATTGATAAATATTCGCCAATAAAGAATTTAGCATCTCAAATGAACGCTACCAATATTCGCGAAACAATTATTTATGGAGTAGCCACTACGAATATTTTTACTGGCAAATCGAATATTTTTGAATATCAAACTCCTTTTATTTTAAATCCAACGACATTTGATGAATTGGAACGTCATATATCTGTATATTCTCCCAGTGAAATATTATTCGTATCATGTTTAGACTCACAAACGAACCAAACGATTCTCAACTATTCGGGTATCAAAACCACCAGCATTCATATATATGATAGTAATGATGTCAAAAATGTCAGTGTTTTCAATTGTATGAAACAAAAATATATCAATCATATTTTATCCACTTTTTATGGAGAAGATGCGATGAATATTTGTAAAGAATTTCAGACATATTCGCTCGCCACTCAATCGTTTTGTTTTCTATTGAATTTTTTACAAGAACATAACCAGAATTTAGTAAATAAAATTTCTATACCCGTTTTTAATAATACATCGGATAGAATGGTATTGGCGAATCATACTTTGAAACAATTGAATATTATTGATGATATGTCAAACGACGGCAAAAACTCAGGGCATTTATCTTCGGTTCTCTCTTTATTAAATAAATGTTGTTCTCCAATTGGACGTCGTATGTTCCAATCGCAATTATTAAATCCAACCACAGATGAAGAATGGTTGACGGCTGAATATAATATCATAGAGACTATATTGGATGAAAAGAATAATTATTTTATTGAATTTTTCCGTAAACAAATCGGACAGATTCGAGATATTGAAAAAATTATCCGACAAATCGTTTTACATAAAATTTATCCATCCTCTATTTACCAACTCTATAAAAGTATTTTTATAGTAAAACAAATCAATACATGTTTGGTAGAAAATACTGATATTTGTAATTATTTATGTAATGAAATGAATATATTAACAGGTCAAAGTACGTTTCAATATATAGATAGGATTGCATCACAATTAATGACCTTTATGGACTCTCATTTCAATATAGAAGAATGTAAATTAACAAATAGTATGTCAAATTACGAACAGAATATTATAAAAACGGGTGTTTCGGTAGAATTAGATGCGTTAATTTCAGGACAACAGGAAAAAATCGCATTGTTTGATTGTATTAAACATAAATTAAATAAATTAATACACGCAAACGGACAAAATCCTGATACGGAATATATAAAAACACACGAAACCGAAAAATCGGGATTATCTTTACAAATTACGAAAACCCGCGCTACTTTATTGAAAAGCATTATTAAAAAATTATTGGAACAAAGCGCCGATTCGGTAATTACGTTAGATGAGTTTGACACAGAACCCTCGGATAAACATTTACAAATTTATTTACGAGATATAAAAATGGCGAGCGTATCTACAAACGCAGAAGAAATAGAAATACCTTTTTTGAATAAAATTTGTAAAGAAATGATCCAACATAAGGAAAAGATCAATACCTTAATGGGTGAAACATATATTAAAATCCTCAAAAAAATGGTCGATGAATTATTTGGCGATTTAGAAATTATGGTAAAATTTATTGCCAAAGTTGACGTACTACAATGTAAATCATATATCGCTCAAAAATTTAATTATTGTAAACCCGAAATTATAAATACGGGTTCTCAAAAGTCGTTTGTAAATGCGGTTGAATTAAGACATTGTTTGATTGAAAGAATACAACAGAATGAATTATATGTAACCAATGACGTGATGTTAGGAAAAGAAAAGGATGGTATGTTATTATATGGCACTAACGCAGTAGGTAAGACCAGTTTTATTCGGGCATTAGGTATTTCTATTATCATGGCGCAATCCGGAATGTTTGTACCATGTTCTCAATTTCAATATAAACCTTATACTGCGATTTATTCGCGCATATTGGGGAATGATAATATTTTTAAAGGGTTGTCTACTTTTGCAGTAGAGATGTCGGAATTACGAATTATATTAAAAATGGCAGATAAAAATAGTTTAATTTTGGGAGACGAGTTATGTTCGGGTACAGAAACGGAAAGTGCATTGAGTATTTTTGTAGCAGGTTTAATGGAATTGCATTCAAAACATAGTTCTTTTATATTTGCCACGCATTTCCACGAAATTATTAATTATGATGAAGTAAAATCGCTGGATAGATTGTCTTTAAATCATATGTCGGTGGTTTATGATCGGGAACGAGATTGTTTGGTTTATGACCGTAAATTGAAAGATGGTCCTGGAACAAAGACCTATGGATTAGAAGTATGTAAATCTCTTTATTTGACGGATGATTTTTTAGATAAAGCATATGCTATAAGAAATAAATATTATCCGGAAACACAAGGCGAATTAACGAAAAAAAAGACCAAATATAATGCGAATAAAATACGAGGTATATGTGAAATATGTAAAGTGGAAATGGGTGAAGAGATACACCATTTACAAGAACAACATGAAGCCGACGCGAATGGTTTTATCGGTCATATTCATAAAAATAATATGGCAAATTTAGTAAGTATTTGTAAAAATTGTCATGATAAGATGCATCATGATAATTCGAGCAAGAATGAACCTAAATTACAACGAAAAAAGACTACCAAAGGATATATGATAATTTAGTACGGACAATTTCCATAGCATTTACCATTATAATAATAAAAGTCGCGATTCTTTACATATATATCGGCGAAATTAGATTTCATAATAGGTCCACTTTCATTACCAGCAACACATTTAGAACCACCTAATAAAACACAACATGACATGGAGGCACATTTATCGGGTCTGGTAGCATTGCATACTTCTTCTAATTTAATAGGACTTTCTTTATAATATTCACATTGTCCGCCCATTGTAGAAGCTGTATCTATAAATTTGCCAGTGTTTACTTCGCCAGTTACTTTACTTAAATAAATACTATCTGCGTAATTAGGTACATAGGTAGAAGCTCCGAATTTAAATGATCCGGGTTCATAGTATATTGAGGGACCTTCTATATTTTTTGGAATTAATATTTGTTTTCCAGACGCATCATGTGTAGTAATCGTACTAGATAATAAACTATAATTTCCTGACTCATTTAATATTGTGGTAGGATCAGCATGATAAGTTATATCTAAATTATCTTTGTTGTACTTATGATTGACGCTCGTAGTGCCACTTGAGACAAATGCATTTCCATCAATTAAGTAATTCGCATGTAAACCATTTGTATTGGAAAATCCTATTTCATCAGTAGTACCTTCAGGATTGTGCATAGTGGTTAAAGCTTTTATATATGAATTGCCATTCACGCTAACCTCTCCATCTACTTCGGAATTATGTGAATATGATGAATAATAGCCTTCTTTGGTTTTATAAAGCAAAAAGCATATTGCTAAAAACAATATTATTATTGAAAGAATAAGAATAATTTTTAGTTTAGGGTCCATCTAATAAATCACTATATATTATTCTGTGTAAAAAATTGAATAAAATAATATACGAAAAAATAAAATAAAACTTATAACTATATATTAACAATAGAATGATTATTCCAATTAAATGTTTCACCTGCGGCAATGTTTTAGCAGACAAATACCGTTTTTATTTGGCAGAAGTACGCCGCATTAAAATGGCAAATGGTGCGAAAGTAGACAAAGTAGTATATTTATCAAAAGAAAATATGGAAAAAACACCTGAAGGAACAGTATTAGATGATTTAGGATTGAATAATGTTTGTTGTAGAAGACATATGTTAACACACGTAGATATTGAATAGATTAGAAAATTATAATATTGCTATAAACAAACGCTTTGGTATTTAGGGCATTTTTTTCTTTATAAATATATATCAATATGAAACTAACCGGTTTAAGAAATCTATGTACTCCATCGTACGTTTATTTAGTTATTTCACTCATAGCAGTTATTATAATGGCAGTTCAAAATTTTGGAAATATGAATACATATTGTGTAGGTTCCCTTACATGTTCCGTAGGAAGTACCGCATTAGTATTTGCTATTAAAATTCTTTATATTTTATTTTGGACTTGGATATTAAATTTAATTTGTAAAGCAGGTGTTCCACAATTAGCATGGTTTTTAGTATTGATGCCATTTATTTTATTTTTTATACTTATTGCATTAATGTTTTAGGCAAATTAAGAATAATATATTATAATATATCATTGCATATTATAATGTCAACTGAAACAAAATCGATTAAATTAATAAAAACGAAATCGAAAAAAAACAATACAAAAAAAATAAAGAGAACCTTGGACGAAACAATTGAAAAACTGATAATACATGGAGAAATGATAGAAGAGAAAGACGGATGGCATATCGCCCATATTTATGGTAATCCATATGATAGAGGATTCGCCCATGGTTATTTATTTAGAAACCAATTTAAAAAGGTTCTCAAAGTCTTTCCATTTATTGTGAAAATAGATTTCAAAGTATCATTGAGAACCTTTATTCATAAATGTAATAAATTAATCAAACCAAATATTAAAAAACATTTTCCCGAATTTTATGAAGAGATAAAAGGTATTTGCGCTGGGTTGAATTATGGTAATATAGATGTTTCGGTTGATTACATCATCGCCTGGAATTCCATTATGTCAATGTCCGAAATATTTGATAAAAATTTGCAACGTTGTAGTGCCTTTATTGCATGTGGAAATTCTACAGAAAAAGGTGATATTGTCATGGCACATAATACACATAGTGATTATGCCACCGGACAATTGTTTAATATTGTTTTATATGTTACTCCGGAAAAGGGCCATCCATTTGTAATGCAAACTATGCCCGGTAGTATTGCCAGTACATCTGATTGGTTTTTATGCGGTACTGGAATTATCGGATGTGAAACTACGATTGGGAATATTAATTATCGACCCAAATTTGGTGCACCCTTTTTTTGTAGAATACGTCAGGCAATGCAATATGGGGATACTTTGGATGATTATGTCAAAATAATGACAACCGATAATGCAGGCGATTATGCATGTTCTTGGTTACTGGGAAATATTAAAACAAATGAAATCATGTTGTTTGAATTAGGATTGAAAATAAAAAATATTCAGAGAACTCATAATGGAGTATTTTATGGTATGAATTCGGCAATGAGCGAAGAATTACGTGAAAAAGAAACAAATGACAAAGAGTTTGATAATATAAAAACGTCTTGTGGTTCTCGTAATTTGAGATTAAATGAATTGTTGAATGAAAAATATAATGGTAAAATCAATATTGAGAACTCGAAAAAAATAATATCCGATCATTATGATTGGTTTTTAAAGAAACAAATATTAAATAAAAAAGCAATTTGCAATCACAATGAGTTAGATGGTGAAAAATCCAAACGACCGCCTTATTATCCGCGCGGTTGCACGGATGGCAAAGTAGTGAATTCCGAAATGGCTGCGAAATTATCTTTTGTAGGCAGATTTGGTGCATCATGTGGAGAACCATTTATGGTTGATACATTTATTAAAAAACATCCGGAATATAAAGATTGGGCGAAAGTATTATATGATAGACCCACTGAAAAATGGAGTAATATTACTTTAGAAAAGATATAAAAATACATTTGTATTAATAAATACAAATGCATCCGGCATATACGATGAAATTATATTACGTTATGGTATTGCCTTATATTTTACCTACGACTACATTGATTGGTTTATATTCAGGTGTTAGAGAAGTAGATTATTTGGAAGAAATGCGATTAAAACCTACACCAAATCAATTTTTAAAAACCGTTTTTGGTAATTATGCTTTTGGAATTATAGCAGGTTTAACGTATCCCGTCAGTTTGCCTCTTATTGCCGCTCATTATTCATACTCAAAATACGTCCAAATCTGTAATAAATAAATTATACTAATTTTTGTAAACTCTCCATAAAATCTTCTTTTATTTTCCAACCTAAATCTTTTAATTTTTGATTACTGATATAATATCGTTTATCATTAAAGGGTCTGTCTTCTATATATTCAATCCATTCGGCATAGACTTCTGTATTTTTTATTAATTTAATTAGTATTTTGGCTATTTCTAATACTGAATATTCCATTCCATCATCACAACCGATATTATATATTTCTCCAATTTCTCCTTTTTCTAATATCGTTTCGAATGCGGATGCAGTATCATTGGCGTGTAAAAACGCTCTAACATTACTACCATCTCCTTGTATCGTTACTTTTTTGCCGTCTTTCAATAATTCTATAAATCGGGGAATTAATTTTTCGGGATATTGATTTGGGCCATAGACATTATTTCCTCTTGTAATAATAATTGGCATTTTAAAAGAATGGTTATACGATTGAGCTAATAATTCAGCACCCGCTTTTGTTGCGGCATATGGATTGGTAGGACATAATATAGAATGTTCGGTTTTATGTGTTTCTTCAATGGTATTCATTGATTCACCATACACTTCATCGGTGGATACATGTATGAATTTAACTATTTTGCCATATTTTTTACAGGCTTCTAATAACGTATGGGTTCCTAATATATTATCATAGGTAAAATTTATCGAATCGTCAAATGAATTTTGTACGTGTGATTGAGCTGCAAAATGTATAACATGTGTAATTTCATCTTCTTTTAATGTTTTTTCGATTAATTCATAATTACAAATATTTCCTTTTTTAAAGATATAATTAGGATTCTTTCGTATATCTTCTTTAACATTTTCCTCGCTGGCACAATAATACATAGCGTCAATATTTACTAATTTATTGACTTTGTTTTTAGGGAAAAAATTATTTATAAAATTACTGCCAATAAACCCACAACCACCAGTGATTAATAAATTATTTTTTGGCATACTGTTTATTTTGTATTCGACCATAATTTGTCGCATCGAATCTTTTATATGTGGAATCGATGGATATAACATTTCTAATGATCTCGTATCCAAATAATTATTCGAACGATCACATGATAATATTTTTCGTTGTTCTTCTTGTGAAAAATTTTGCCATGTAAATTTAGGATCTACAATTTCTTTATACATTTCTAATATTTCGTTGTGACTTATTAATCCAGGATTTGTTAAATTTATAGTACCAGTAATTCCGGTTCTCATCATATCAATAATAACGGGCAATAAATCGGGCAAAACCGTCATTGAATTTGGCACCGAACAGATTTTCTCATAATTTACTATTTTAGTAATAAAATTTCGGGGATTCTTTTCATTGGTGATAGGCATTCGAATACGTAAGTTTAATGTATTTGCTGAATATAGTTGCATAATCCGGTCTGTAAATCCTTTTACAATAGAATAAGAAGAACCGAAAAAATTTGGTAATGATTTACATGAAAACCCGTTTTCTTCTTTACCGTAGGGGTGTTCTTCGTCATATGTAAATATACAACCTGTTCCTAAATATGTATAATGTATATTGCGTATATTACACAATTCCGCCAATAATAATGGAGAATATAAATTATCGCGTATGTTTTCTACCAATTTTCCCTCTTCTTCTAAATAATCAATAGTGGAATATACCTGTTCTCCTATTTTTCCATGTGTTCTTCCAATAAATGATATGACATGGGACGGATTTATTTTATTTATTTCATTCGTCAAAGAAATCGTATCGTCTACCCGGCTTTCACCGACACAAAAAGATATTTTTTTATCATTTAATAATTTAATAAATTGAGAACCAATCCACCCTTTGCCTCCGTATACTAAAATTTTCATTATAAATTAATACAAAGATATTTATTTATATATTTTTATATCTACATAATAAAATGTTAAATATTAAATTGTTCCAAAAATTACCAATGGATATAATTATTAATCATATTATGCCTTATACATACATACCTCAATTCAAATCATTATTATTTGATATACGCAGTTTTACAAAAGATTTTGAATTTGTAGAAGATGTATATTATACAGAATATAATGGTGCGGTTTTGATATGTGATTTAATTAAATTTTGTAATAATAATATTGCGCCTGTGTATGGCATTGATATGAAATATGAATATATATTGAAACGCAATTATATGTTAAATGTTAAAAATCATAGAGAACTTGTAGAATATATATTTATAAAAGTCCATCGCAATTTAAATCATCATACTGAAAATAAAATAAAATTTTTATGGGGATTAATGACACCACCAGAGAGAATGAGATTTATTTATAAATATATCATGGAATAATATATGGATCGAGTAAAAATTATTGTTGCCAGATATAACGAAAATGTTGAATGGACGAAAAAATTAAAAAATGTTTTGATTTATAATAAAGGAGCAGTTTTAGACCCAGAATATAGACAAATGATATTGCCAAATGTAGGTAGAGAAGGTCATACATATTATCAATATATTTATGATAATTATTATAATTTAGAGGATTATACTATTTTTTTACAAGGAAATCCATACGATCATTCAACTAAATTAGATGAAAATATAGACTATATTTATAATATAATAAATAATGCATCCATAAATTTTGCGTATTTATCTGAATCCATACTGTATACAAATTTTAATGGCTGTATTCATTTGCCAAATAGTGGACTACAAACTCATATTCGTTACGTATTTTGTAAATTATTTGGAAAAATAATAGAAAGCCAGAAAATATTATTTGGTGCAGGAGCTCAATTCATAGTATCAAGAGAACGTATCCATAGTAGACCAAGAGAACTTTATTTGAAAATAGTTAAATTGTTGGAATATGATTCTAACCCTATTGAAGGACATGTTATAGAACGATTACATCGATTTATATTTACAAATAAATTTGATGTTGTAGAATATGTAGATGAACCCCAAAATAATGAACCCCAAAATAATATAACATTTGAAAAAATTGAATTAAATGAATAAAATATATAAAATAATAATTATATACTTTATAATCATGGAACCTAAATTATCTAATATTTCAGAAGAAGGTGATGTTTACAAATTTACATTGTCAGGATTAAATGTAAGTTTAGCGAATTCAATTCGTAGAACTATTTTATCTGAAATCCCTATAAATGTCATTTTAACTGAAACATATACGGAAAATAAATGTAATATTTTAGTCAATACCACCCGATTACATAATGAGATTTTGAAACACCGGCTGAGTTGTATTCCGATTCATATTACTGAATTAGAACTATTGCCGGATAAATATGTTTTAGAAGTGGATATGAAAAATGATACCGACCGTATGATTTACGTAACTACCGAACATTTTAAAATTCGTAATAAAACCAACGATAATTATTTGACCGAAAATGAAATGCGAAAAATATTCCCTCCCAATGCGAAAACGAATGCGTTTATTGAATTTGCCCGATTACGACCAAAAATTGGCGATGGTATCCCTGGTGAACAATTGAAATTAGTTGCGGAGTTTTCTATCAGTAATGCTAAAAACAATAGTATGTTTAATGTCGTTTCAAAATGTTCGTATGGAAATACAGTGGATCTCGCGAAAATTGATGAAATGTGGGAACAATATGAAGACAAAATGCGCTCTGAAAACAATACCAAAGAAGAAATTGAATTCCAAAAGAAGAACTTTTATCTATTGGACGCGCAACGATATTTTATAGCCGATAGTTTTGATTTTGTTTTACAAACACTTGGTATATACACCAATAAAGAATTAGTACAAAAAGCTTGTGTTATTTTACAAAATAAATTTGTAGAATTAGTTTCCGCTATTGATAATGATATTTTACCAATTAATATTAGTGAAACTACCATGGAACATTGTTACGATATTGTATTAGAAAATGAAGACTACACCGTAGGAAAAGTTTTGGAATACTTATTATACGAACAATTTTATATGAAAGAAAAAATATTTACCTTTTGTGGTTTTAAAAAATTACATCCTCATAATTCAGATAGCGTCATTCGTATTGCTTATATTAAACAAGCAGATAAAAATACGGTGCGAAATAATTTACGTGGTGTTTGCATAGATGCGATTGAATTTTATAAGAAATTACATAAAATGTTTTAGTGCGGCAATTATACCGTCATAAATATTAATGATAAAATATATAAAAATATATTTACATATTTTATAACAGAATGCAAAATTATGGAACTTATTTTAATAGAAAATTCTTATATAATAATGTAGACGATAACGATAATGAAAATGATGAAATAAATAATCTACGACGAAGCTATTATACCCGACAATATTTTTATATTAGTACTTTTTTTGCAGGTTTAATGACAATATTATTCATTTTTTACAGTAGTGAATATAATTATACTAGCAATATTGGCACTGATTTGTATACAAATGATTTACCCACTTTTGGAGCAACCTATAAACCAACTTATATGGCAACATTTGCACCCAAAGAACAAACCAAAACTGTATATTATCCAACCATGGCACCATCCTCTACATATACCCAATCGCCCACTAAAAAAACGGTTACTTTTTCATTCACTACCAACCGTGATGGATATGAAAGTTTACCCTATTTTTCAGAAAATCCTAGTAGTATTTATAAATATAATTTCTTGGAAAATTATGATGGTATCGTTGAACCCTATGCTGATATGTGGTTAAATGTAACATCTGATAGTGAGGATTATTATTATAAATATAATATTTGCGATACAACTACGAATGAATGTATTAGTGGCAAAGATTATCAAGATACATTTAATTTTGGATGTACTACAAACGTAGATAAGTTTACCGTAACGATTGTTGAGTATAAATTAAAAAATGGCGTGAAAACCGGACAATCTACCACGGGCAATTTTTTATGTATGTATGTTCGCCGTGAATTT
>Ga0078894_10000755_pt1 | contig 23113 bp, 11 predicted proteins | sample LauGreSu1BDMLBSD_2_FD_67506 | JGI IMG/M metagenome (GOLD analysis project Ga0078894, IMG submission 67506) | Freshwater lake microbial communities from Lake Michigan, USA - Su13.BD.MLB.SD (version 4) (version 4) | ecosystem: Environmental > Aquatic > Freshwater > Lake | place: Lake Michigan... | reverse complement strand
GTTAACTCTAAGAATATGAAGTCAGGGTTATACAAGATACCAATAGGTTACGATGAGGTTATGGAGTTAGGTGACCTAGGCATTAGAGAGTTAGCTAAAGTACCACGAACCGATTGGAAACTATCCAAGACTTACAACCCTAAGTTCAATCAGAAACTATCTGACTTATGGGAGTCAGTTGCTCAGCGTGACGCTGTTGTAGATTTAGGTGTAGAGAATATGGATAGCTTCTTTGCCCCTGCAACGGAAGGTGGTCGTAACACCAAATACTTTGCTCAAGCGACTATGTTGTTAGAGAAAGGTTTATACCCTGATGCTGTGTACCAAATTGTTCAGAACGCTAATCAGTTATCAGGCAACCCTATTCCTGATGGCGAAATGCAATTGATTATGCGTCATGCTCAAGAGAAGCTAAGACGTAAAGGTGCAAGCAAGAAGGCTATGTTTAAACCCCTTAGTGATTTGTTACCAGAATGGGAGCAAGAACAACTTGATGAGACCAACCCTGTATGGACAGGTTTCAAACGTATTGATGAGGATATGAAAGGTAAACTTCGTGGTAAGTTAATCGTTGTAGCAGGTTACGCAGGTTCTAAGAAGTCTTTATTCTGTCAGCAAGTATTGTTGCAGAACATTAGAGAAGGGAAGCAAGTAGGTTTATATAGTTCTATGGAGATGAGTTCATCTACCGTATTAGACCGTACAATATCCCAATCATTCAACAATAAAGATTATCAAGGCTCGGTTAGTGAAGCTGTAAGAAAGGCTTACCAAGCAGAGAAACAAGCAGCACGAGAGTTTATTCAGAAGAACATTGTAGAGATGTATGGCAGTCGCCTTATGGTATCTTCCGATGGCTCTATGGATAGTAGTCATTACCGACAAGCATTGATAGATACTCGTGAGCGTTTAGGTCGTGTTGACTTATTGGTAGTTGATGGGTTGTCTATGATGAATGGTGGCGAGAGCGAACTATCAGCAGCTAACAAACATACTAAGGAACTTAAAGAGTTGGCTATTGAGTTTAACATTGCTGTCTTTCTTATTGTTCATGCTTCAAGAGGTGAGTCGTTAGATGCTCGTGACTTGCGTAACAAGATTAGAGGTAGCGAGAAAGTAATTGACAATAGCGATTGTGCTATTTACTTATCCCAAATCATAGACCAAGAGAAAACTATAGATAACTTGACTGAGTATAGTAAAGACCAAGGTTATATCCGATGTTATAACAAGCGTGGTTCAGGTAACTATACCAATGTAGTATATGACTTTGACCAAAAGACTTTGCTTATGACCGAGAGTGATACCGACCCAAGGACAGTTGAGATTAAAGGTAAGAAAGGTGATGATGGGTGGTTATAGTGCATGAAATTTTCCAAAATTGAGTCACAATTATTTGAAGAATTGTGACAAAACTGGTCATAAAAGGGAACAGATGTGGGAACTTTACCCCTTTAATAACCCATTATAATAATAACGTAGTAAAAAAACAACATATGAAAAAACAAACAGCAGTAGAATACTTATTTGAACAACTATGGGAAGCCCCAAAAGATAAGTTTACTTGGTATACCATATTAAACAAAGCCAAAGAAATGGAGAAGCAAAATCTTGAAAAATTTTATGACCATGGCTCACTTTCTCTTTTAGAAACTGGACATGGAGATACATTTGAAAAGTATTATAATAAAACATTTAAAAATAAATAACTATGATAGGAGTACTTATATTACAAGTGGTAATAGCAACAGTTGTATCCTTGCTTTGGGTTAGGGCAATTGACAAACAAATAAAATATTATAATGAACACCCAGAAGAAAACCCTAAAGACCATGTGGACACAGACAACAACTAACGACAACCTGGATATACAGGAAGACACTATTGTTCAATCAGTTATTGACCAATTCTTTCAGCGTTCTCAAGTAGGTATTAAAAAATATAATACAACTTTAGATAGAAATGACTTATCTTTACACGAGTGGTTAGAACACCTTAAGCAAGAACTTATGGATGCCACCTTGTATATAGAACGTCTAAAGAAAGAAATACCTGATGAAAAGAACTCACAAGATATTCATTCATGAACTACCAAATAAAGTTCAACAATCGAAAAGAAAAGTAGCTTATATAAGCTGGAACACTTTATTCTCAAGCCCACACCATACGGTAAGGACAAAACTTGTTAATGAAATGAAAAAGATTATAGAACCCTACTTAGCATCACTATCTTTGCTTAACCCACCTGTTTCAATCCATGTGAAGTATTATTGCAATAGAACTGCATATGACATTGACAATAAGACCATATGGTTTAAAATCATAATGGACGTATTGAAAGGGTGGAAGCTTGAAGATGATACGGTCAAGTTTGTTAAAGCTGTTTCAATAGAAGCTTTAGTGCATAAAAACAAAATAGACTCAATGGAAATAATAATAACTGAATTATAATGGGAAAAGTATATGTTGCAGATGTAATAGTAATATTACCAAACAAAAGACAGGTTATAGAAAGGGGTGTGGTGATGGGAGAGGAGATGTTGTTAGCTGATTATACCAGAAATAGAATAATTTCTCAGTATTGCGATAGAAAAACGGCAAAATACAAAGATTATTTACAAAAAACTAAGCTAAGTGTCATTCCTGACACCATTAGGGAAGTAAGGGGGCTATCTTAATAGCCCTTTTGAGCGTATTATAACTATAATTCAATCAATTAATATGGCATTATCAGCACAAGACCTTCAGAGAGCCTTTACGGTAGACGCACCTATAGGTGAATATATTACCAAAGGCATTGCAGATGTTAAAGCAGCAAAAGAAGCAAGAGAAAAAAAGGAATTAGAGCAACAAAAGTTTGTATATGATGAAATTGACCCTCTTACAGTAGGTACAGGCACACCTGATGACCCTTATATTGTTAGCTTAGTAGCTGACGCTCAACAACAAATAGCAAAACTACCTAGAAACTTAACTCCAGGTCAGCACTATGCTAGAGTTATGCAAATTCTCGGACCTATCAAGGGTAGAAGACAAGAAGCAGTAATGTTGAAAAACCAAATTGAACAACAAGCAGCTGCACAGCACGATGAAAATCCATTAGTTAAACCTAAGGTTTTAGCAGCTGACGCAATCAGACAAGCTTATTTTAATCCTGATAAGACACCTAAAACAAGCTTGGACTTTAATCAAGACCACGTTGCTTCTGTTTTAAGTTCTGGAGATTTAAAGTATTATGATATGAACTTAGCGCAAGCTAATGCTCAAAAATGGTCTACTGACCAAGTATTGCCATTTGCAGGTATGAAATCTTCTAAACCATACACTACATATACAGGTAAGTTAAATCCTTTCTTTACAGTACAAGAAACATCTCAAGGTGCTATTCCACAACAAGTATACGAAAAGGGTTTCAACTATACAGGTCCAGATGGTAAAACACAATTCCTTCAATATGACCCTGCATTACCTAAAATGCTTCCTCAAAATCTTTATACTTTAGCGGAAAGCAACCCAGGATATAAGTTGTTAATTAAAAGAAATTTTAATGAAATGAGGAAAAATCCTAACTTTGACCGTTTTGATGATGCAGAATTGAAAAGAGCAGCAGCTTATGAAGCTATTAGACAATCTACTGACTTGTCAGCAATGTCAATTCAAGATGAAGTAAACAGACCTCCTGCTCGTGGAGGTGATGGCGGAGGAGGAGGCTCTACTACTTCAACCCCAAAGCCAGATAGTAATTGGTTTGATATGCCACGAATTATAGCTCAAGGTGGAGCTCCTGATGTAACAACACATATGGGTGCTCAAACTACAAGAACAGATATTGGTCAGCAAACTTTAAGCAATTTAGTAGATAAAACTAGCGGTAAAAACCCTAATACGTTTGCAAGTAATAAAGGGTTAGAGGAAGCTACGAAAGAGGCTATTAAAGGTTCAGAAACTGTTATTGATATTAGTGGTCAAGCTCCTAATAAAAGATTTGTAATTGGAAATAGTGAGAATACTGACCAATTTGGAAACCCTAAACAAATTTTTGGTTCAACTAAAATGTTTTTAAATAAAAATGGTTCTAAAATATTAAAAGTATTTGATGAAAATAATAAAGTTATAAAAACATACGACTATACTAATGACCCTATTTCGGCTCAAGACCAATTCGCATATGATTTTGGACCTTATAATCAAACCAACACATACGAGTCGAATGAACGATTAAGAACAAGACCAAGAAGTGCAGCTACAGGAATTGCTACACAAACTTTAAATAAATAAACAAGCTAAAATATGCCAATTAAATTAAAAAAGAATGTCCAGGACTATATCAATAGAGAATATCCTGAAGCAAGTCAAAGGTATAAAGATAAGCTGTTTAGAAATATGTATGAGACAGCTACTCAATCTTATGCAGAACAAGCAGCTCAAAAGGCAGAGAAAGAAAGATTAGAAAAGCAAACAAGATTAGAAGAAAAAGCTAAGAAAGAAGCAGAATATAATGCAGCTGTTGAAGCTAATAAAATACAACCTACTCAACCTGCTCAACCTGTTACCCCAACTCCTGCAGTAGAAAAAACTCCTGCTCAGCAAATAATGGAAAGAGGTCAAATTGGTACACCTATGGTTACTCCAATTAACCTTCCTACATTAGAGGCAGCTAATAAAGCTTTACCTCAAGAGTTGGCTGTTGAACCATACATTAGAAAGGTTAAAGTAGGTAATTTAAAATTAAACGAAGTTAATTACAATGGTAAAAGATATAAACTTACCGATGAAGAACTTCAGCAATTTAAATCATTACCAACAAGTTATAAGCCAGGAGAAGAACCATCAAAAACCCAAGGAATACAAGGGTTTTTAACTGATGCAGCAATCAACTTTTTGCCTGAACAAAATAGAATAGCTTTAAAAGAATCTAGGAAAGCAATTCTTTCTTCTAAAAACCCTAGAGAAAAATACTTGAGAGAAAGAGAGTATGAGTTGCAATTAGAGATAGAAAAACAAAAAAAGATACAAGACTTACAACAAGAGTTAGTAAACAGTAAGGATAGAAAACAAAGAGAAGCTTTATTGTTAAAGAACTATGGTACAACAAACTTTAATGAGATAGCTGCTAAATACGAAGAAGACTTTGGTTTAATGTCACCTGTTGCTAAAGTAGGTGAGGCTTTCTTTAAAGGTGCTGAGTCAGATGTATTTGATTGGCTTGCTGCTGCCGCTCCTGGAAGTTCTATGATTTCTAACGAGCAAAGTCCTGAGTTGTACAAAAAAGTAAAAGAAGAAGCAAGAGATTTGTTTCCTATTATCCCAAGAGCTGGTACTGATTATGTTGGTATGGGTGGAGGACCTGGTTTTATACAAGGTTTTATATCTAATGCAATGAAGCGTAAAGCATATAGGGCTAACCAATATTGGAATGCAAGATACGCTAATACAGACGCTCCTAAAGACAACTTTGAAGAAAACCCAACAGTAGGTAACCTTGTTTATTCAGGTTCTAAAAACCTTGCTGAGTTATATCCTGCAATGGTTGCTGGTGGTATGGCTGCTGAGTTTTTAGGCGCAGCTGAGATAGAAGCATTAGGTGCTAAGTATGCAGAGAAAATAGTTGCTAAACAATTAGCAAAAGGTAGAGGCACATTGGCTAAAGTTCAAAAGTTTGGTATTGAATATATGGCTAACCTGCCTAAGAATGCAGCTGCTTTATACCAATACTCTTATGATAGAAACGTATCTGATTTAGTAGATACTAAGGGTTACTCAATAGATGACCCTAATACCTATTCAAGAGCGGCAAACATGACCAATACAGAGATGTTATTTGAAGGCGTGTTTGACCAATTTAAGTTCTTTAAAGAAGCTCCTGAGTTGGCATATGGTTTGACTAAAGGTGGTAAGAAAGAAGTGTATAAGCAATTAGCTAAAAACACAGTAAAAGGTATGGGTTCAGGTGCTGCAGAAGAAGCATTGCAAACAGCTGCAACTTTACCATTTGCCATAGAGGATTCTGAAAAGAAAATAGAAGAAGTGCAAAAGATGGCTGACTTGGGTTTAATGAACAGAGAGGAAGCAATGCAGATAATAAACCAAGAGAAGATAACTATTGCTTCTGCAACAAAACAAATACTCGGCTCTGCTGCTGTTGGTGCTATTACTCCTGTTATAATGAACGCCCCAAGAGCAGTAGGGTATTCTATTAGCCCAATTGAAACTAAAGCATTAAAGTTTGCCGTTCATAACCACGAAGACTTTGTAGATGCAGTTAATAGTCAAGTAGCTAGCAAAGCAATGACAGAAGAAGAAGGTAAAAGATTAAAAGGTTTTGTAGGTCAAACTAAAAACTATTATGATTACGCTATTACTTCTAACGCACCTGAGAAATATACCAATGCAACAGGTAGAAAGACAATGAAGTCTGACGATGCTATGAAAATGGCTGTTGAGTTAGCAAGATTAAACTCTTTTGCTCAATCATTGGTAACTACAACAGACCCTAAAGAAATAAAAGAAATACAAAACAATATAAACCTATCTAAGCAAGCTGTTAAAAACATTGTTAATAACACCGATATAGGTCAAAGAAGGGTTTCAAGTAATGAGGTAGCAAGTATTATATCAGGTTCTACTCCTGTAGGTGCATTTACTACAACCCAAGCAAATAAAATTGTAAGTAAACCTGCGTTTCAACAAGAGGTTATTGAGAACGAAAAAGAACTTTTAGATATCGTTGCTAACGACCCTGAGATTATGGCTCATGTTGTGGCGATTAGACAAGGGAAAATGAAAGTTACTGACAATACAAGTGGTAATGTAGTGCTTGACGAAAATAACAATGTTATTGACGGAAAGAAACGTATTGCTCAAATGTATGTAGATGCTGTATATGGTAATGCTGATGAGGTAGATAGACTTAGAGCTGATGCTATGGCTGGCATACAAAGTCCTACGATTGAGTATTACAGAAGAAAATTAGAGCAAGATAACTTTGAGTCTGAAGACGAAAGAGCATTAGCACAAGCTGCAGTAGCTAACCCTATTCAGCACCTTGAAGAAAAGGTTAATACATTGAAAGACACAATGATAGAAAACCCTTCTCCTCAGGTTATTAGAGACCTAGAGAGATATAGTACTGAGTTAGAACAAGTTAAAGAAGCAACCGCTACAGCTAATCAGCAAGTAGAAGAAGGCGCAATTGCACCAACAGGTTTCTTAAAATTTGCAGTTACCAAAGCAGTTAGCGGTCCTGCTATCGTAAATACAGCTGTTGAGTCAATGCAAGAGACACCTTCTGGAGACTTAGTTAACTCATATACTGATATAAATCAAGCAATTGCAGCTAACGTAAACAAAATTCAAGATGCGTTTATCTTAAAGAAACAAGAGATAGAGCAAATTGAGAATGAAGAAGAAAGCTACCAATCATGGGTTGATTTACTAAACGATACGGTTTACAACTTAGCTTTAACTGGTGTTAACCCAAAAGACTTGATTAAAACCCTTTCTAATGTTACAGGTATATCCGAAATGCAAGCAGAAAGCGTAGTTAAGTTAATGGCTCAAAACAATCAACTGCCAAACGTAGGTCAGATTGAAGAGTACCTAACAAAGTTAGCAGAAGATATAGTGACTGTGAACAAAGAAGAAGGATTAAAAAATGCTGACTTGACTGATGAGCAACGCGCAGCGCTCAAAAAAATAGACGAGTCTACGCAAGATGCGCTTAATGCAATTCCTGGCTATGCTGAGGCGGTTGCTTTGGCTAAACAAGCACTTACCTCACAAAGCTCTGAAGCTTCTAAAATAGACGCATCTGTGTTGCTTAATGACCCTGTTGCGTTCTTCAATGCAAGACTTGAAGATTTGAAACAACAAGCTGCTCAATCACCTAACCCTGAGCAATTTGCAGAAATCATTGCTCAAACAGAGCAAATATTAGATGCTGTTACAAAAGTAATGGAAGCTTCTGAAGCAGCTAAAGAAAAGGTATATGCTTCTTCTAAACCTGTAACAGAAACTAACATTATTGAGCCTAATGACCAAGTAGAAGAGTTAGAAAAAGAAAAGCAAAAGGCTTTAAATAGAAGTAAGATATTAAACTTTGCAGGTGCTCGTAAGATTATAGCAAACCAATTGGGTTCACAAAGCTTGATTAATGATGCTATAAACTATCTAAATGACCCTATAAACTTCTTATTAGATAAGATTGAGCAATTACAAATGTTAGTTGATACTCGTATTGATGATGCGTTTGTAGCATACAGACAATCTGAGATTAAAAAATATAAAGCTCAATTAGCAAAAGCTCAAGAAATTATTAGTAAATTTGATGAACAAATAGCTAAGGTTAAGCAAGAGCAATTAGAAAAAGCTACTCCTAACCCTGTTCAAGCTAATGCTTTTGCAGAACAAATGGCTGAATGGCAGAAGAACAATGTACCTAATAAACAGGATATGACCCCAAGACAGAGAAGAGCGTATAATAGAAGAGTGGCAAAAGAAATAACTCAAAACCTAACAAATATATTTAATCAAATGGGTGTTGAAAGACCTCAAGAATTAAGTGAAAAATGTCCATAATTATGATACAACCTAATACTTTAGACCCTAAAATTGTAAAATGTCTTGGCGAAAGATTGTCAGACGAGTACACAGCATTTTATTTCTACCGTAGCGTAGCTAATTGGTGTGATAATGTAGGCTATAAAAAAGCAGCTGAGTTTTTTAAAAATGAGTCAGCTGATGAATTAACCCACGCTGAGGGTATTGAGAAATTTATTACTGATTGGAATGTTACCGTGCCATTACCAGATATTGACAAACCTGAATTAGAGTTTAAGTCATTGGTAGATGTTATTGAAAAAGCATACAAATTAGAGTATGATTTATATGAAGGCTATGAAGAAACTTCAATGGAAGTTTTTGACATGGGAGACGCTTGTGTATTTGATTTCTTACAAAAATACAGAGCTATTCAAACTAAATCTGTATTTGAGTATAGTGATTTTTTAAATAAACTTGCATTAATAGACCCTACTAATAAATTTGAATTGTTCTACTTTGAGAACAAACACTTTAAAATCTAAATATGGCTAATTTAAATAAATGTGGTGGTTACATTTACGAAGGTAAAGAGTATACTGCCAAAGAACTATTTGATAAATTAAATGGTGGGGAAATTGATGCTTTGATAGCTCAAGGCGTTGTTACATTAACCCAAGAACAAGCTCCTACCCTTGTTAAGTCGTTTTTAAAATATAACCCAATTAATACTGGAGTTAAACCTACTCAAGAAGTTACTCTTGAAACTGCATTAGCTGAATACCCTATTGGTTCTGAAGTTGTTGTTATTAACCCTGTAACTGGGGAAGAAAAAGAAACTGTTGTTACTGATATTAAAGAAGACAATGGGTTTGCTCCATTTGTAGAAGTAGAAGACTCTAATGTGCCTGTGCCTATAGCTAATGTAGCTAAGAAAAGAAAAAGTAGAAAAGATAGAGATTTAGGTACTATTGGTAGAGAAATGTTATTGCCAGAGGATTTAAGTATGGAAGGCTTTGAGTTTGAGGAAGATGATTTCTCTTACCACCCTGTATTAGAAGAAGAAGCAACTGAAATCCCAGATTGGGCTGTAATGAGTAATGGCAAAATGTATGTAGTTGCTAACAAATTAGAAGAAGATTTTCCTATTTTAGCTGACGAATTAAAAGAATTTGATAAAGAAGAATTAGGTGAAGATTTTCCTGATATTGGGCAACGTTTGCGGACTTCAGATGATATAAGATATATTTTAATGCAAGCATACATGCAGCTTCCAAAAACAAAAGAAGATGCTAATAAATATTTGCAGTTAATAAAAGAATCTGAAAATGCACTTGAATTTTTTGAAGACGAAAGAATAAAAACAACAAAACAAGAAGTAATAAATAGAGTTAATAAAAGTACTTTATATAATAAAAAACAAAAAGAAATTGTAGTAAATTTTATTAATCAATTAAAATCTAATAGTTTATTTAAATTTACAACTAAATCTAATGTTAAGCAAGACCCTAACGAAGGATACGATGGGTTTTTGAATAATTTTTATGATTTTCAAAATAATTTATTACAATCAAGAAGTCCATATGCTTTTTTTCATGAAGTAGGTCATTGGGGTTTTTATAATATATTATCTAAAGAAGATAGAATAAATTTTTATAAATATTGCGTTGATAAATTTGTTGAATCAGGTACAATGTTAGCTAAAGATTTAGCTATGGGTTTACCAGTACCTACAACAGATAAAAAAGGTGCATGGAAAACAAACGTAGCAGATGATTTTAGTGAATACTTTGCAGAACAGTTTAATCAATATATACTAAACGGTAAAACAGATGCAGAGTTTAATTCTTTATATGCTAAATTAGTTAAATTTATTGAAGACCTTGTTAATGTATTTAGAAAAAGTGGTTACGATAAAGAGTTAAAACAATTTTTTGATAAAATAATTGAAAATCAAAACGCACCAGAAAGCATAAAAAAAATAGCTACTGATGTAATTGAAAATAAACCTATTAAAAAAACACAGGAAAAGAAAACACCTAAGTTAACAGAAGTTAGAAAAAATAAAATTACAACTGCGGTAAATAGCGCAACTGCTGGTGTTGTTAACGCTGCAAGCGATGAGCAATTAAAAGCAAACGGTTGGGATAAAGAGTCATTGATTAAATTCCAAAAAAGTATTAATGATGCTTTTAATAACCCTAACTTAGGAGCAAATATGTATGGGGCTACTATTCAAGTAGTTGCATTAACATCTGCTCAAATGTATGAGTATATTAAATCTGCTCACCCTGAGTCTGTAAAAGGTCTTAACCCTGAAGAAGTTATTATTAAAGGGACTTTATTAAAAGGCAATACGGTATTATTAAACATTGAGAAAGCTACTCCTACTACACCTTTACACGAGGTAGCTGGTCACCTATGGGAGAAATGGGCTAAGCTTAATGCGCCTTTACTATATAACTCAGCAATGAGTAAAGTAAACCAAATGCCTTTATATGAATTAGTTTCAAAAGCAGATTATAGCAAAGGCACAGCATTTGAAATAGCTGATAAGTTAGAAAAAGACCCTTTATTTAAAAAAGCAGGTGTTAGTAAAGAGTTTTTAACTGAGCTTGTTCAGTATGCATTAATTAAAAAAGAAGGTGGTAAAGCTGAAATCAACAGAACTTTACGCTCAGAAATATTTGCAAAAGTAATTGAAACAAATGCTGAAGCTTTAGCTAAAGGAAAAGATAAGACTACTTATCAATTCTTTAAAGACTTGTTAGAAAAACTTTATGACGCGATTAGAAATACATTAAGATTTTCTTCTATAACTACAGCTGAACTAAACACTATAACAGTAGACCAATTCAGTCAAAAAGTTATCGCTGAAATACTTTCTGCTAGACTATCTACTGCTACAAGAAATAAAAGTGAAGAAGAGTTTGAAACTGGCGGCAAAAAGAAAAAACAAGTTGTTGAGTCTTTAGGTGCTGATGAGAATGAATATGAGTCTGTTCAATCTACATTTGGAGATAGTTCAATGGACGATTTAACAGAACAAAACGAACAAGAAAAGAAAGAAGAAAAAGCTTTAGAAGGTGGGTTAGAAGCAGAAGCTGAAGTGCCTGTAATAGAAGAAGAAAAACCTAAGTCTAAAGAAGAAAAGGCTATAATAAGTAGCATTAAATTAGATGCAAGTAAACTATTTGTTCAAGTAGTTGATATTGCTAATGATACAATTGAATCATTTACAAAAGCTATAGAAGAAGCTAAAAAATCTATAGATAATTTGTTGGATAAAATGAGTCCAACAATGGAGTTAAGTGAAAGAGAGAAATATCAAGATAGATTATTAACTGCTGAAAAAGCATTAAGAAAATTAGAGTCAAAACAAAAGTTGTCAGACATTATAAGTAACATAAAAAATATTGTTACTGATAGTGGTATATTAAAATCATATCTTGAAGATACTAATCTTCCTGAAAACGAAAAATCTTTCCAAGCTTATTTACATAAGTTATTAGCAGGTAATATAAGCCTTACTGAAGAACAAAGAAAAATATTAGGTACTGCTCAAAGAGGTCCTTTAAGTGACTTGTATAAATATCATGCAGATGCTGTATCTAATCAAGAAAAGATTGATGAAATAAATGCAGAGATTAAAGCTATAGTTGAAGACTCTAAGATTGTTAAAAAAGAAAAAGCAGTTAAATGGGCTGATGTACCTAAGGAAGTTAAATCTAAATTTAAATCACAAGCTGAATACAAAAAGTATTTAGAGAATAAAGCTGATGAATTAGAAAACAGAAGAGTTGATTTAAAAGAAGAGCTAACTAATTTACAAGCAGAAAAAGTAACACCTCAAAATATATTTGATGCTGTTATCGCTAATGAAAAGAAAATAGCTAAAGATTTAAAAATAGGTCAAGAAAGAAGTCAAAGAACTTCTGAACAAAGATTTCAAAAGAAATTAGAAGATACATCTAATGATATATTTGCTGAGTTAGAAAATATAGACAAAAGTATTAAACAATTAAATAAGCAGTTAAAAGAGATAGATGAAAATCTTTCTTTAGAAGAATTGCCTCAAAGTGAAAGAAATAAACTTGATGCTGCTAAAGCTAAGTTAACTTCTGATAAAAACAAACTTGTTGCTAAGAAAAATGATATAGTTAATAAGTTTGCTCAGTTATCTATAGGTATTAATAAAATAAGTCCTGACTCTTATAAAGTATTCTTAGAGTCTGACAATGGTCAAATGGTACAATTAATGCCAGGTGCATTCTTCCCTAACAGACCATACTTGCATTTTGTTACAACCAATACTGATGGTCAAGGTACATTTAACTCTACTTATAACTATAAGAGTAAGAATGGTGCTAACTTGGCAACCCTAACTGTATCTTTGAACACTACTGATGGGTTTGGTTCAGTAAACTTTGTAGCTAAAGATAAATTAAATGGAAATACTGAGTCAGCTAAAGAAGCATTTATTGCTGCTACTAAGTTGATACAATCATTTGGTTTGTCCCCTAAAATACCTAATTATATAAATGGTTATGGTTTTGAACTAATGGAGAAATTAGTTACTGATGGTATCTTGGTTAGAAATAACTTAGTAGATAGAATTGGTGCTAATGAAAATAAAATAAACCAAAAATACTACTTACTACAACCATTCCAATACAATGATGATGCAATGTTCCAATTGGCTTTATACCATGGAACCCCTCATGACTTTATGGAATTTTCTACAAAGTTTATGGGTACAGGAGAAGGCATACAAGCATTTGGTTGGGGATTATATTTTACAAATATAAAAGATATAGCAAGGTCATATGCTAAAGATATAGTTAAGAAAAATAGATTTAAAATAGGAGATGAAACACTTGAAACTAAAGATTTTGATTTTTTAGGATTTCAAACATTTAATCCTACTATGTTTAAATTTTTTAATCAACCGAATTTAGAACTTTCTAAATCAGAAGTTTTAGAAGCTGCAAAAAATTCTTATGATGATGTAATATCTAAAACAAATGAAATATACAATACTGCTAAAGAGTATCAAAATAATTTAAGAAATGATATTGCTAATAAAGTAATTGAATTTGTAAAAGGAAACACTAAATTTAAAAGAGATGAAGATTATATTATACAACAATTTGGCAAAAGTTTAAAATATGGATTTGATGCGTTTTTAAAATTAACTTATGATTATGATACTAGACTTACTGTAAATAAAGATATTGGAGATTTGATTAAACCTTCTGGAATGTCAGAAAAAGATTTCAGACTCATTAAAGATATTTTATCAATAACAACATATTATCAAGATGTAAAAAGATATAATTTAGATGATGTTGCACAAAGTATTGATATCTATAATAAATTTGAAGATTATAAAAGTATAGATTTAAATCAATTAGTTGATTTATTTAAAATAAATGAAAATGAAAATAAAATTCTTGCATTAGGTAGAATTTCTGATGGTCCATTTATATCTAATACAAATGAAATAATGGCTGATATATATAAAATTTATAACAATTATATTACAAATGTTTTAAATTTGAAAAATATAGAACCTACTATATATAGCGAATTAATTGATGATATTGAAAATCCTTATGGTAATTATACAAATTTATTTGAATTTTTGATAAATAGAGATACAAGTAAATTAAATATAGGTGTAGAAGATGAAAGTCCAAAAATAGCATTAGAGCAACAAGAAGAATTATATAAACAATTTGTCAATTTTATAAATAATAAACTATTTGTAAATGGTAAAGAAAATTTAAAATTAACCGCTAATAATAAAAAATATATTTATTCGGTATTACTTCATAAAGGTAAAACACCTGAACAATACAGTTATTTAAGATGGGATAAAAAAGTTTCTAATGAAAATGCAAATAAAATTGTAAATTTATTAATTGAAAAAAACATACAAGAAAAATCTTTTACTAAATTCATGATAGATGAAAATTCTACTAAAGAAGAAATGGTAGGAAAAGTAATGATGTTAAATGGACAACAATTGTATGATTATTTAAGAAACAATATATTTAGTAAACCAAAAGACACTTCTTTATTTTTGTTAGAAGCTGGTGTTGATGGTATACAATATCCTACTAACTCATTAAGTAGCAAACCTATCAAAGAAGATAATGATAGATTTAATTATGTTGTATTTGATGATAGAGCAATTTCTGTAGAAGATAAAGAAACATTAGAAGGTTCTGAAGATGAAGTACAATTTAGTATTAGTCTTAACCCTAATGCCAATCCTAAACAACAGCCTGCATTAACTCCTAATCAAATTAATGCTATTCAAGCTATTGCAAACCAATATCAAAACTTAAATCAGTTTCAAAGCCCTAACTTTCAACCATACCAATCTCAAAATCGCTCTTGGGTTTCAAGAATGTTTAGCAGATTCATGTACAACTTTGGAGGAAGTAAAGTAATCACAGAAGATTACATGGTTGCAAAAGAACAAAAAGTAAGTGGATATCAAGCTAAGATGAGGTCAGAAATGAAAAAGGATAGAGACAATCTTATTTCACTTGCATTAACTGCTGACTTTAAAAACGAACCATTATTTAAAAATTGTTCAACTGAAGGTATTATTGAGTTAATCAATATGGCTTTAGGTGGCGATATGATGATAATGAATGCATTACCTACTGAGTTGCAAGCTAAAGCAAAAATACTTAGAAACAAAATAGATGCTATCACAGATGATATCTTACGTTCTGGGTATACTAATGCTACTACTGCTGAGGTAATGGAAGAAAACAAAGGAAAATACTTGACAAGAAGTTTCTACAAGTATATAATGAAACCTTCAAGACTTCAAAGTTTAAAGAAAAACATATTTGGTATTCCAACAGCTTGGGATAAATATGTGGAAAACTTAAAGAAATCTAAACCTGAAGTTATTGATAGAGCTTTAAGTGGGTTCTTTGTATATGCTATAGATGGCAAGATAGCTGAGAAGTCAAAAACTAATGACCCTAACTTTAAAACATTAGCTCAAAGATGGGATATGGTAAGTAGTAATTTTGCTACAATAGATGCAATGAGAAAGAAACTTGCTACTATTACAACCCAGTTAGAAACAGAAAAGGATAGTGCTAAACGTAAAATATTGTTTGCTGAAAAAGAAACAGTATCTAATGAGTTAATTGCTGAAGCAGAATTACAAACTGATGCTGATGTTATTAAATTAGTAGATGACACTAAGAAGTTTGCTGAAATGGCTTTAGAAGACCTATGGTCACAAGAAGACCCAAGTAAACACAAAGTTGATTTACGTGGATACCTACCTGGTCAAGTACAAAATGTTAACCTAATAAGAAGAAAAGAAGAAGGTGAATTTCCTGAATGGATGCGTGATGCAATAGGAGAAGTACAAGACCCTACTATTAATTATGCTCAAACAGTTAACAACTTAACTAAACTTGACTCAAGAATTAAATTCTTAAACCAAATATACAACTTAGGTAAAAGAGATGGTTATGTTATTAGAGCTGCTGATGTTGAGTATGACGCTAAAAAGAAAGAAGATTTAAAGAAAGAAGGTTGGGTATTAATCAATGGTACTAACCAAGAAGACCCTAATAAATTAGACAATAGCCCACAATCGGTATACGGTCCATTTATAGGCACTTATATCCACCCTGACTTACATAGGTTTGCATTTGGTGTTGAAGGTGAAATTTCAGGTATTTATGTGCTTAGAGGATTGGTTCTTGCAGGTAAAACTATTGGTAACGTAATCTTAGGTCCTGAGCGTAACTTGGCAGGTAACTTAGGTATGTTATTAATGAATGGTACATTTACCAAAATGGCTACCAACTTCTACTATGATGGTTCTATTAACCAAGAAACAAGCTATATTAAAACCCTAAAAGGTAACAACTTTGCTAGCAAATACGTTAAATATTGGAGCGATATAGTAAACGATGCTGAAAGATTAGGTATTATATCTAATGTTCACTCAGGTGCTGTTGTTGAGATATTTAAACAAATGTCTAAAGAGCCTACGTTAATGAAGGAATTTGAAGACAATGCTGCTACTGGTTGGACAAGCTTATATAAAAAGTTATTAACTGTACCTAATGAGTTTGCTAAGTTTAATACAGCTGCTTATATATGGGCGGATATTATCCCTAAAATATATGCATTCAATGTTGAAAGAAATGTAATTGCATCTGAGTATTCTACATTTGAAAGTAAAACAGGTCAAACAGCACAGCCAGCAAAAATGACTTTTGGCTCATTAGTATCTATGAGAAATGATGCTATTGCTGCTAAAAACATTGCTGAAGTTCAAAGATTAAATGAAATTATAGAAAACATCAATGAGATTGCTGCTAGCTTTACAAACCAAACAATGGTAAGCCACGAAAGGGTTATGCCTCTTGTTGAGAATTTAAATAAAACATCATTTAAAAAAGCTCCTGGTAAAGCATTTGCTAAGTTTGTATTTGGTGGTGACTTCGTAAGATTTAAAGCTGAAACAACTCGTATATTCTTACAGACGTTATCAAGTATATTTGGGGTTAAAAAACAATTTAAATCAAAAGATGAAAAAGGTGTAGTTAAATTGTTTGGTTCTAAATTAATGAATGATGCATTTGCTACAAAAATTAATACTAAACAAAGAATGCACTCCCTTGCAGGGTTCTTAGTATGGTCTAATGCTTATGCTCAAGTAGCAGCTTTATACATTGGATTTGGAGCTTCTTTATTAAGTATGATTGGTATAGGCGGAGGAGATGACGATGAGGATGAATACATTGAAACAGACCCATCTAAGTCTTATAAAACTATTAAGCAATCTGCAGAAGGTTCTGGTATGTTTGATAAGAATGCAAACTTTGGTACTGAGTTACAAAGAATATACATGGGTTCTGTAAATGGCTCAATGAGCGTAGATGAGGCAATAAGAGAGTTCTCTAATGAATATATGAACCTACATCAATTAGGATTTAACCTTATGGGTGATGGCAAATTTGAAGTTAAAGATAAGGGAACTATTGACCCATTTGCATCTCAAATGGCATTAGCAAGAGGCTTTGTATATAGCCCACAAAGAGGTTGGACCAATAAGTTAAATGGTTATGTGTCAAGTATTTTTAGTGAAGAAGTAGGAACTGAAATGATGGTTAACAACACTTTAAACTTACTTAATAACCAAGACCAATATGGCAAACCTATTTACAATGAAAAAGAAAACATTGAAGTTAAAGCAGCTCAAGGGGCATGGTATTTAATTAAAGGTCTTTCTCCTGCTGTGTTATCTACAATATTAAGGGTAGATAAAGCAACATCTGGTATTAAAGATGACAAAGGAAACGTAATAAAAGAACCTGTACCTTTAGGTAAGCAGTTATTACAAGAGAATGTAAATGCGTTTACTGGTAGGTCGTATTATGTAGATGTAAAGCAGAAGTTGTCATCATTTATCAGAGAAGAAGCTGGAGACAGCGACCAAGGGTTAAATGCTCAGATATATGGACAAAAAAGCGAAACAGGTTTAAAAACTATTGTATATAACCTAAATAGAAAAGTAGAAGCAGCAAGAGTATTAGGTGTTTCTGATAATGAAATAATAAACATTATTGGTAAAAGCGTATTAGGAAGAAAACCAGAAATTGCTAATGCTGTATACTATGGAGGTTCTTACATAGACAATTTAAAAATAGAAAAATAATTAACATTTAAAAAATTATAATATGCCAGTTACATTAGGTTTAGCAGGTGCAGGAGTTTTGATTGGTGGCGTTCAGTCAATAATGGGCGCATCACAAGCAAGTAAAGCCAAGAAAAATTTGATTAATGAAATCAATAATCAATCATTATATCAACCTTCCGAGTATGCTCAAAGGTCATTAGCAGAAGCTCAAGCAAGAGAAAATGCTAAAGCAGCTGCCGTTACTTACGGAGAAAAAATGTTAGGTAGTGGTTTAGCTAATGCTCAAGCAAATGTAGCTAGAAACGCTTCAAGTGGACAACAAGCTTTAGCAATGGGTGCATCTAATATAGCTCAATACAACCAAGGTGTAATGGACCTTGGTCAAGTTCAAAATCAATATAATCAACAAGCTATTGGAAATACAAACGCAGCAAGAGGTGTAATGATTGGAGAAGGAGATAAAGCTTATAATTCTATTCTTGCTAAACAAAACGCATTGCAAGGTCTTTATGCTGGTCAATTAGGAGCAGGTAATGCTATGTTAAGCCAAGGATTAGGAACTATGGCATCTGGGCTTATTGGGGCTGCAGGAGCTTATGGTGGTGGCAATTCAAACAATACATCATCAACGCCTCCAACAGTAAAAAATCCTGATACTTATTATAATTCTCCTACATTTAATCCTGCTGCTACTCCTCCTAGATATTCAGGTTTTAATACAAATGCTTATAAATTACAAAATAATAGTCCATTAGTATTTGCTCCTTCTTCCTTTGGTGCATCTGGACCTTTTGGATTTTAAAAAATTAACCCCTCTTTTTAGAGGGGTTTTTTATTAGTGTCCTGTACTTTGTTTGTACTCCATTTTAACCGATTGAATATTTAGTTGGTTTTTAATTTGAGGAGTTCCATCTGTTCCTATTGTCATTTGAACAAAAGGTGTTTTACATCTTATTCTATCACCTGTAATTCCTGATTGGTCATAAGCTGTATTATTACTTGCATTATTACTAAATCTATTTCTATATATAGGAAGCATCCATTCTCCCTCTCTGTATTGGAATACATTGTAGTTTGTTTTAGCAATCTGACCATATCCACTTACTCCATAGTTAGTGTAAGGAGTTACATTTGTAGAATAGTTTCTATCGTAAATAATTACATTTTTAATTGCAGATGCATCTAATACTGATAAAGATAAAGGTTCAATTGTTTGAGGATATGCTTTATTCATAGGAAAGGTAACCCAAGATTCTATAGGTTCACTTCCTGGAGAAAATGAATTAAATTGATTGTATTCTCCTGCTTTGTTTACAAATTCAAGCAAGAATTTATAATTACTTGTGCCACCTGTTGGAACATACATTCTACCTGTAGAATATAAATCATCACCAAGTTTTATCCAAGCATCAGGGTTTTGTTGATATGCACCTTGCCATGTTTGCGTTTTAAAGTTATAAACATAACTTAAATTTTGGTCAGGTATATATTGATTAATATTATTGTAACCACAGTTTGCACCATAGTCAGGTCTTGCAACAGAAGATGATGGACAAGTTATAAATAACTCAAATGTATATGGGCATATTCCAGCTTTAATTAAAGTTGCAGAATTTGAAATAAATAAATTGTTTGTATAATCTAATTTACTAAAAACTTGATTCCAAAGATATGCAGCACCTTGTTGACTTATAGGTTTAGCTTCATCTCCAGCTAATTGTATTATTTCTTTATTAAGAGCATCTGCCCAAAATGTAACACCTTTATAAGTAACAACACTTTTAGGGCTAATACAACCCCAACCACCAGTAACAGGTGTTATACTACCCATAACATCAGCATATGCAACAAATGCAGTTGTTTGGTCTTGGCTATATACTTGTTGTTGACCTAATAATGCTATATAGCTACCTGAACGTGCAAGAATTAACATTCTTGAACCTAAATTAGAATCTTTAGTAGTTAACATTAAAGATGTAATAGCACCTGAATTTGCATCAATTGTTTTTTCATTTAAAGCATCAAAAGACGCTAACCCATTTTGATTTGAATTAGGTATTCTAACATTTGACCATCTTACTGAATTTGTTAGCCATTTACTTCCAATTAAATCTATTGGCGTAACTCTACCTAAGTTGGTAGCCCATGTAGTAATACCTTTTTCATAAGTATTCATTGATGTACCTACCATTGAGCCACAACCATTTCTAGCTTGAGTATATGTATCTCCAATTAATTGACATTCTAAAGAACCACCAAAGAAAAAATTAGGATAAAAATTACCAAACTCTAAAGAACCTGAAGGTCCATTAATAGGACCAAATGCTGATACTTCATATAGTATATTAGATGTATTTTCTGGCGTATATAAAGTTACATAAAAATCAGCCTGTAAAGTAGTAACAACAGGTGCAACAAAAGGTGTACCAGAAGGATTTTGAAATTGTATTGTATTTGTAATATATGATACATAGTTATATATAGAATCCTTATCCATAATAACTATTGCATAACCATCTTGAGAATTTATAACAGGTGTTGTAAAGTTTTGGTTTACTCCATTTATTCTATCCCAAATGTTTAATTCACATAAATCTCCTTCTGCAAATGTATATCCTAAACCATAAGCATTTAATGTTGTTAATGGAATAGCTAACCCATAATATTTATAAGTTGTTGATACTTCACTTTGATTATATACAATTTCTCCAGTTGGAGTTTCATATGCAAATGTTAATGCAGTTGGAGAAAAAGATATAAAATTTGATGCTTTAGTATTTTTACTTTGAGTAATTGAATAGTATTTAGCCCATGGTGGTATTACATCATCTGTTTGTGGACCACCAGGCATAAAGAAAGATGCTCTTTCAATTAAATCTTGCGTGTCAGGATTATATTCAGGGATTGCAAAAGAACCTAATTTTTTAACACCTGATTTTCTAAATAATGTATCATAAAATTGTATTCCAATATTATATGAAGAATTAGGTAAAAATGCATTAGATTGACTTGAAGGTCCTAAATAATCCGCATCGTTATAAATTATTGTATTAAATGTTTGAGTAGCAGCATCATCATAATAAATCCATATGTTATTATTTGGGAATGTAACTAATACATTAAACCCAGCAAAATAAGGATTTATTTCATTCATTATTTTGTTTCTAACTATTCCAGATGTAGTACCTGCTGGAGTTGAACCAACTATTGTTGGGTCACCTTGTTCATTTAATTTTATTAATTGATTAAAAGAAATTGATTGAGGTAAATTCCTTGTAACAGTATCTAACCAAATACTACCTGTAATACTTCCACCAAAATTATTTTTAGTAGTTACGCCATAAGGCAAAAAAGATTTTGGTAACGCATAATTTATATTAGCAGTTGTATCTCTTATAAATAAACAATATGCATATTTTGACGCAGGGATATTATCACCTATAGAAATAGCATATGCTCTAAATACATTTGGGTGAGGAGTAGGAGCATTAGAATAACTATATGTAGTAATATCTATTGGTGTAGTTATTGCTGGAAGTCCTAATGGTGTATCATATCCCTCTATGTTATTTCCTAAAAACAATCTATTAGCAGCTGTTTCTAAAGTAAAAGAACGCAATGGCAAACTATCAAAAGGTTTGTTTGCAGTTACATCATCTAAAGTTTCTAAAATATTTGTTCCGTCCCAACCATTAACATATAATTGGAAAGGATTACCTGGGTCATTATGAGCTTGTATAGCTTGAGCATCAGTATATGTAACCCCATATAAACTATAAAATTTTGGTATTTGGTCGTCTATGTTCCATTGATATATTATTTGAAATTTGCTATCTGGTACAGACCTTGATACAACATCTATAATTTTAGTATCTTCTGAAAATCTTTGTGTTTTTTCAATTACAATACTTATTCTATTACCAACAAATGGGTCTACATCTATATCTTGTTGTCTTGATGCATCAACAGTAAAAGAATATGGAGAAAGTACAGATACTAAATTAGAAGTATTTGTTGTTCTATATGTAAATTGATAATTTTGTTTTTGAACAATTGTACCATAAGCTGGGTCTCCTGTATATATCCATATACCTGCAGAGTCTGCATATCTTCTTGATGCAGTTAAAGGAACTATTGGTGGTTCAACGCCAAGTGTTAATGTATTTTGTGGAATTAAAGGTGTGTAAAGAAAATAATCTATAGATGTATCTATATATCTAATAGGGTTGCTTCCATCTGTAAATATTAACAAATCACCTGTGACTCTTGCAACTAAATTGCTATTATATCCAAATTGTAATCCATCACCATAAATATTAGGCTCATCAACCATTGTACCCATTAATAATACCTGCCATGAAGATATAGTATTATATTGATAAGTAGGGTTAAATGTTATATTACCTTTTACTATAAATGAATTGTCTGAATCCATTCCATCAACGCTTCCATGACCTTGTCTTAAAAAAAGATAAATATATCTTTCATTCTTTAAACCAATAGCTTCATCTACAGCATATCCAACGCAAGATGTTGCATTAGTGCTATAACCTGGGAACGCAGTTGTAATTGTAGTATTTAATAAATCAGACAAATCAATATTACCTGAAATGACATTTAGTATACCTTCATTAGCTCTATCATTATTGAATGAAGTTACGCCCTCTGAACTAAGTATTTGGTTCAAAGCTACATGGACATTCATTGCTGATGAATAGGTATCTTCTTTCATTAAATGAGGGGCGGTGTCTGTATCCAGCCCCCCTGTAAAAGTTCTTAATTGATTAGCCATAATTATTCTTTAGTTCTACCAAATCCTCTTGCAATAGTACGCTTAACATCAGTTGTTGTAAGAGTATTGTTACGAGAACGTAGTAATCT
>Ga0078894_10000754_pt1 | contig 23117 bp, 29 predicted proteins | sample LauGreSu1BDMLBSD_2_FD_67506 | JGI IMG/M metagenome (GOLD analysis project Ga0078894, IMG submission 67506) | Freshwater lake microbial communities from Lake Michigan, USA - Su13.BD.MLB.SD (version 4) (version 4) | ecosystem: Environmental > Aquatic > Freshwater > Lake | place: Lake Michigan... | reverse complement strand
ACACCTACAATGTACAATCCGTTCAACTTCACACCTATCAAAGGTATTATGACAAGATACGCTAAGAAAATGGTTAACAACCGTTTCTATGGTAAAATCACTGTCGATGGAGTTCGTACGTTTGACTTAAGAGAATTGAGATAATCTATTCTAAACTGAATAAGAAAAAGGAGACAGAAATGTCTCCTTTTTTATTTTTGTTATATTTATTAGTATGATAGAAAATATTATAAGAAAAGTTTTAAATGAGGTGACTTCCAGTGGTGGTAGTAGAGGTTCATATATCGCACCTTTACTTCCTGGTGAAAGATTTTTTAAAAAAAATGTATTAGCTCCGTTCACAGTCGACAACTCAAAATACAAAAGTCCTGATTTGGCCTATGATTCTTACGACGGTAAAATGGAAAGAAGTAAAAAACAAATAGGTAAAGAAGAAAAAATTGCTAAAAAAATATATAATTACATTAAAAATCACCCTAGTGCGACTTTTAGTGATACTGAGGGTAACCCTATAAATCAGTATCCAGGTAAAAATACTAAAATAGTACCAATTAAAGAATGGATTGAATTAGACAAAATTAATTTAAACGAGGATTTGGGTGTGTGGTTTGGAACTAAAAAGAAACCTAAGGGTTCTAAACAACCAAAAGGACCATGGGTTAATATCTGTAGAAAAGTTGACGGGAAACACCCTCCGTGTGGAAGACCCGATGCCGATAGTAAGGGGTACCCAAAATGTCGAGCAGTAGGAGTTGCCGGTAAAATGTCAGATTCCGAAAAAAAATCAGCATGTCAACAAAAAAGAAAGGCGGAAAATAAAGATACTCAGACAGGTAAAGGTCAAAAACCAATTATGACATCATACAAACCAAAAAACAAAAGGACCCAAAAAGAGTCCTTAGAAATTGTAATTAAGAATATTTTAAATAGTCTTTAACAATAAGCCCCTGAACAATGTTTCTTACCGTCTAAACCTGGTTTGGTACCTTTACAAACCTGTACTGCGTAACCGTTAGCATATGCACTTGGATAAACATCGAATTTTGATTTAGCCGCCGCTTTACCTCTAGCGCATAATTTTGTTCCTGATTTTTTACGGCCTTCCTCCATCATATCTTTATCGTCTATGTCCATAGAAAGTTCCATCCCTTCTTTTTTTGTTTCATTCATTAAGAAATCAAAAACTTGGTCTAAATTTTCTTTAGATACTGTAATATGGTCATCCGCCCAATCGTGACCCTTTTCTAATATGTCCTCAATTTGTGAATGGTCCAGATCCAATAAAAGATCTGCTTGTCTCCTTATTTGTTGTAAGTTTGAAAAGAACATATATCTTTTCATTTCCATATGTTCTTCTTTTAGTACTCGTCTAATGATTGAATTTAAACTACTCATAATTATTTTTTATTTACTATTTGGAATTGTAATTCCTTTTTATATGTGTCAATATTTCTATCTGAATTTACTTTTATGTCTATAAAATATTCATTAGGTATTTTATCGGTAGTATCAAACATGAAGTAATAACCATCAAAAGTTTTATTTATTCTTGTCCAATCCTGTACCTGTACTTCAGTATTTGCCCCTTCTCTAACATATATTCTATAATATGCTTCTACATCATCTAATGGTTGATTGGATGTGTATGCCTTTTTAATAGTTACGTTAACTTTTCTAACATCTGTATTTAATATCTTTTCATTTTGTTTAATTCCGTCAAAATCAAAACCGTAAAGTGATGGCGTTTCTGTTGTTGTTCCTATTTTAAAATTACCATTTTTAGGGAGTAAAACAAATTCATTCTCTACGTTATCTAATCTTACACCATTAACTGTCAAACCACTCCATTCGTCTGTATAAAGACATGGTACTGTTGTGGCGGTTAATCCTGTAATATTTACTCTGTAAACGCCTTTCGTTACTAAACATGTAGAAAGTCCCGTAAATCCTGAAACATAAGCACCAGTCGAATCTATGATGTTAACACGAGGGTTTCTGTCGAAGTTAATATAATTACCATTACTATATGCGTATAAATAAAGATTATTGTTATTACCTGCGTAAAAATTAGAACGATTATCTATGATTAAATCATTATATGATGTTTCTAAATAAGGTTCGTAAAATGTCTGTGTATGAGGAGAGAAAAACCCAACTGAATAATTTTCAGTTAACCCCGTAATATTCTCAAGTTGTGGATAATATGCGATACCCCATCCTGTTGTACCGGTAATAGTTCCATGTATAATTCCGTTTATCTCTGTTGACATATCAAACTCGATGTCTTCATTACCAAATTCAAAATGTTGAACGTCAACAATAGTTAACGCTGAAAAATTTAAACCTGTTAATCCGGTTAATGAATTAGTATTATTGTATATACCGTTATGAGACCATCCTGAAAGTGTTGTAGTTTCATACCAATTAGATGCTCTTTGTGAAAATGCCCTATCATTTAAGTTTGTGACTCCAAAATCATAGTAATCGTAACCAACGCCACTATCCCATTGCTGAGGCTGACCTGTTGATCCGGAAACTTTAGGTATTCTAAATAATACTAAATCAAATGATGTTGCTCTTCTTCTACCTTGAGATGTTTTAGTATTTAGGAGTTCATTGTCAAAAAATGAAGTATTAGTCATTCTTAGTGTATGTGTCATTGCTGACGTACATCCTGTTGATATGACTCCCGATTGTATTTGAGAGGTTAAATTTGTTAAATCTAAATCAAAAATATATCTACTATAACCTTTAGGTACTGCAATATTATCTACTCTACCATAGAATAATTCAACAATAGGGTTTCTACCAGTGTTGGTGTAAGAATTATAGATTAACGTATTCGATTTATCGAAATAAGATTTATAAATAGACATTTTTTTGCTTTATCTATAAATACTTAATTAATTCGAATTTTTTTATTTAATACTTTATCGTATGCTTCTTGCATTTTAGCTAACACCGATTGTGTTGAAATTTGTGAGGATTTAGAAATAGGCGTTGGAGGTAACATAGGATAAGGGTGATCGTGAGTAACCAAAAACTCCACTATAAGTTGTAGTAACTCCATTAATTCATCTCCTCTAACCATAGATGACGTATTTGGTTCAATATTATTGATTACCGTATCCACATCAATACCGTAAACAGTATTATCAATATCAACCCTTTCTTTACCGTCTATTTTTGTTTCGTGTGATATGAAATACAACGAATCAGCACCAATTATACCAGATGTGTTATTAATCTTTTCTGTGGTTGCTGGATTTACCGTTTCTGTAATTTTATCGATAGGTAAGTTTTTATCTAAGTTTTTGTTTATCACTAAACCATAACCTGTGATAATATCTGCGGAAGATACCCTAACTTTAGAAACTAAATTAGTCATATTAGTTACCGACACAACATCAATTATTCCCGTGAAGTCACTAATTATTGATCGTATTGTAGAATCCGGTCTATAATAATAAGTAAATTGTTGACCATCAGAAACCGAAACTAAAGATTCTGGTCTATCTTTAAAATCAATAATGACTTGATTGATAATACTAGTAAACTCATCAATATTTTTACCTATTATCTGTTTGTTATAAATAAGATTGGTCTCACCCGTATAGTTCGTACCTACATCAAAAACACCAACTTGTAATTCGTACTTAATATCCCCTTCAGGTATTTGGTATATATTTACACCTCCTGTGAATACGTCAAACTGACTATTTGTTGTAACGCAATAATATTCTATAATAAATTTAATCTGTTCTTTTCTTTGGGTTACCCTTTCATACTGTTCTTCAGGACCAAAAGTCGTTTTTTTATCAAAGTTTGAAAGTTGTAAAAATGCTCTTTTATTATTAATTATTGGTATTTGACCCTTTTCAAATGGTTGGTGTTTACCCGCTCTTAATAATACCTCATTTTTTTTAAGTATCATATCGGCACTATCCCTACCATTAATTGAAATATCTAATGGTTCGGAAAATAATCCTGTATTTTGTTCTGGATTCTTATATTTACCGTCACTATCTTTTATGGTTGGGTAACTTTGTTTGGAATTTGAATACCCGTCATCTAAATTTGTTCTTGAAGACTTACTATCCTCAAAACCAATTGTAAGTGGGGATGAGTAGGGGGCTATCATGTAAAATTTATTTCTACCACTTCTTTTTCTTCTATCAAAATAAAATAACATAACCCTTTCTTTAGGTTGTGGTATTTGATTAATGAAGAAAGGTAAATAAGGTAAAAATATAAATGGGTCTTTATCTGACCATGGGCCGTTTTTATTTGGGGACCCAAACGGGTCAAAGTCTTTTGCTGACCCTTCTCTCTGACCAAAGTTTTCGTTTAATGGTGCAACTCTAACTCGACCTAACATTAAAGGGTCATCCGAACTTATACACTCACCCCAAAAAATATTTTGAGTCAGGTCAAGACTAAACTGGTCTGTTGTTGGTTTTACATTATCCATTATGTGTTGAACGTTTCTTGTATTCTTCTAAAATTTTATTATAACTATTTTCTGTTGTATCTAAATGGTAGGTTAACTTAACAAGTAAGTCCTTAGTCTTATCAAAATCTTCTTGTAGGAAATCTAACACATCCGACAATTCCTTATTTGATTTGTTTTTATAATCTTTAAGTATTTCTAAAACGTCTTCTGATTTCATATTTAATAAGATTTACCATAACCTTTGGCTGGTTTTGTTATTCCGGCACCTAACGCAACAACAGTTAGTGGTGGTATAAATATTTCTGTTTTACCATTCTCGGCCTGTTCTTTATTCATTCCTGTTATCATCCCTTTGAATGACGCGTTCATTAAATTAGGTGTCCCATCTCCGTTGTCGTCTGTCGGTATACCGGCTTTTTGTAAACCTTCAATTACGTTAGAATATGCCCGAGTATCTGATACTCCACCTAATAAATTTGCCGCCGCCAACGCAAACATAGGTAACCCTAAATTTAATTGAGATAAACCTAAATTAAGTAGTTTTAAAACCTCATCTATCACACTTTTACAGTTACCATAATCTATTATAGCGTTAGCCAATTGGAGTAATACATAAACAATAGTAGAGTACATTGCAATTTGTTTATTCTTCGCTTCGTTTACTATATCTAATAATAACCCCTCGACTAATTTTTTTATTTCTTTTTTAATTACATTAAATAACTCCTCAACAAAAATTGAAAATAATTTTCTTTGTAGGTTAACCACTATCTTTTTAAATTTGAGACAGAACTCTGTTAAGTTGTTAAAAGATACGTTTACGTTATATAAAATAGCTTTAACCATTACCATAAATCCTAACATCACTTTAGGTGTTAAAATACTTTGTAATAAAATAAGTGGTAAATTTAAAATAACGTTAACTAACATTTCACCATTAATATTAATTGATAACCCTCCTGAATTTTGCCAGTTAGGGTCATTACTAATATCATTGATACCTTTTAGTAAATTATCAATTTTATCTTTAGTGGTATTTGCGGAAATGATATCTGTAAGAACATTACCGACTGCGGTTGGGTTTGTTGGAAGTTTTATATTACTACAACTTTCAAATTCTACTAACCCATTAGTTATTAAATTAACTTGGTTTTCAATTGATCTTTGTTCTAAATTACTAACAGTAAAAAAATCATCATCGATTAAATCTAATTCAGGTATTTTAGCAACTCCTGACACATCTATTTTTTTATTAGGGTCAGTACATATACCCATGATTCTTAACATAAACGTAATAAATTTCATTCTTTCTGTTTGTTCTTCATTGGAATTACCAATATCAAATGCTCCCGTTAAAAAATTCATTATGTTTGCAGCTAAAGTATCCATGTCGAATATCTCAATACTAGTGAAATAGTCAAATAAGAATTGACTAACGGAAAGGTTCGCATTTTGTTGGGCCTGTAAGGTCACTTTAAAGAAATCACCAGTAATAGTTTGTTGTGATGAATTTACGTAAGACGTTACGTATTGTAAATCAAATAATTGTTGTCCTGATGCTCCAATATATTTGTTACCGTATTCTTGGGAAAAACTCACATTTGATTGTAATCTTTTATATAATTGTAAATTCATTGAATACGGTGCGGTACCATTAGGTGTTTCTGATTTTTCATAAAAGAATTTAACCGATGGGTCTGTTGGGTCTTTCTTTAAAATTTTATAAAGGTCTATTGTTTTTACATCAATATAAATCGGTACGTTTATAAAACTATTATATGTTTGTTCCTCAGAACAACCTAAAGTTGCTAACATCTCGTCAACAAGAATTTGTACCATTCTTGATTTTATATTTTCTGCCGTCTCCAAAAATAACGTACTTAAAATACCTAAAGAATTACCTCCAGTATTTTTAGGTAAAATTTCTTTATATATCTCTAAAAGGTCTTTTAATTGATTGGAATATTTGTCTTTGACGCCTTTTAATTTTTTTTTCTTTTCTTGAATCTGTTGAGCTAGCTCAGATTTTTTCTGTTCTCTTTCGTTCTTATTGGCCTTTCTTTTTTCCTCCGCCTCTTTTTTCTTTTCAGCATTAAGAGTTTTGTAAGCACCAATCTTACTTTTTATAGTTTCCTTATCTTTATCGTTATCTAAACCCATGATTACATCTTATAACCTCCAGATGTGTTATCCACATCTTTTTTGATTAAATTTTGAAGAACATCCTCATCCATATCAGATAATGAGAAATTTTCTTCTTTATTGTTATTGGACTTCTCCCATATTGTTGATTGTAGTTTTGAAAGAGTTAACTTTTTTTCAATAGTATCGTTAACAATTTTCTGTTGTTCCTTGATTACGGGACCTATTAAAGTCATATCTTCAGGATCCTTTAACATTCCAAGCATTTTATTTTGTATTCTAATGGCAGTTGCTCTTTGTTCAACTAACTCATTATAAATTTCTTGCATGAGACCTAATACTGAATCCTTATTTAAGGATATTTCTTTTTTTCTAGTTCTGTTCATAACTATAAATATTGAAAAGATTATTATTCGTTATGTATCTTCTTTAGTGTCTCTAAATAAAGTACTTTATATTTTTTTAGATAAATCCTAATTTCTTTGGTGTTTAGATTAGTCATTTCCCTGAGAGATAATAATACAATGTTTTTATTAAACTTATTATTATCATTCCCGATGAATATGTTTCCATAGTTGTCAAATAACTCAACTAACGCATAACCTAACTTTAATTCATTTTCATTATCTATATTTTTTGATATGTAATTTTTTAAATCGTTTAAAAAAACATCTATAATTTTTTCGGCATCTATCTTCTCAAATTCTAAATAATAAACCATATCTGGTCTATTTTCTAAAGTTGCGGAAATGTCTTCATACGATATTTTTCGATTCGTATCTTTTTGGTCTTTCAATATTTGACCCATTAAGTAGTTCTTACATATAGTACCAAAATAAGAATAAGCCTTCTTATTTTTAGCCGGCTTAAACTTCTCAACTTTAGTCATTAAAAATGAGTGGGTATCACTATGAACATCACTATAGTCCATGTCTTTTCGATATAATTTATATCTTCTTATAATGGACTCAATCATTTTATCTAATGGTTCCTTTAAGTAAGTATTATAAATTCTTTCCCTATCTTCATAATTTTCAGCAACTATATAATCTCTAACTGCTTGTTCTTCACGAACATCAAAATAATTTTTACTTTTTGTGTTCGTCTTTTGCGTTTCCTCTACTGATTTTTCATTTTCGAGATTTAATGACATTAAACATTTTCTGATTCGAATTTTATGTCTCGGTCAGAAGTAAAGAAATGTTCTTTTTTTGCTGACTCCAACCAAAATAAAACCTCTTTATCACCTAATTTCTCTTCACCAAATTTGTAATTCCAAAAAATAGAACCTTCTCTCATGTTCATATGTTTGTAACCGATTCTTGGTATTGTCATAATTTTTACAGAATTATATGTAAGTCTTAAAAACATCTCATAAACAAATGTTAGTTTAATTGACGGCTTCAACCCCCCGTTATCTAAAAATGTATCTTTTTTAATGACCATCCCACTTGATTGGAAATTTTGGTACGCTTGTAAAACATCGTTTGTTAAGTACCCCATTTCGGAGTTTAAACTTACTGCAAAAGTAGCCTCGTTAGTAAATCCGGCAAATACTCCTTTATCGTCAATATCAACAACTAATGGTAAAAATGCATCAACATCGGAATACGCCTTTACAAAACGGTCAACATTTTTAAACCATATTGATGCATACTCATCGTCAAATTCTAAAATAGAAACCCATTTACTGGTAGCTTCTTTAACTCCTAAATTGACTTGGGATGCAAAATCGGTTGGTCCGTCGTTCTCTACCATTTTTACATTTAATTTACCAAAATTCATTTTTGATAATAAGTTTTTCAATGACTCCTCTTTAGAATGTACGATTACTAACTCATTTATACCAACAACTTGGTTTTCTAAAGATTTAATTGATTTATCTAATAAATCTTCAAATGATTTTACAAGTGATGAACTTAAAGGTAAAATCACGGATACGTCTAAAATGTTTTTTTCTTCCATAATATTATTTTTCTTCTACTGATTCTTTTATTTTTTCTAATTGTTCTTCAAAAGTTTGTCTTCTTGTATGAAAATATTCATTAAACAAATTAAGTACTGAATTTTTGAAGGTTTCTTCGTTTTGATATTCTTTACCTGTGATATCCATATTCTCATATAGTGATGCTGCGATATTGTCCTCTAACCAATTTTGAGTGAAGTTAGCAATAACATCAACCAATTCATTAGTTTGATTAATCCATAAACCATTTGACTCTTGCATCCATTCAGGTTTTAGATTAGGAATTCTACCGATAACCGGTGTACCACAAATCATAGATTCAATTGGAAATGTACCAAACCCCGACTCGATGTCAACCCAAACGGAAACAAATGATTCACTTAAAAATTTAGCAAAATCATCTTGTTTAATACCTCTCATATCTCTAAAAGTAATCCATCTAAATTGTGGATACTTTAAGTAAAAACTTTTAATCACCTTTGCGGTATCTCTAGGGTCTCTAGTGTGAATGGCAATAATAGGTTTAGATGGTTTATCTTTTTTAGTGAAAACGGACGGGATGTTAGGTAATAATACATCGAATGTTCCACTTCTCATAATTTCTGAAACATATTTCTTTTGGAATTCTGAAGTGGTAATACATTTAGTAAACCCATATTGAGACCAACTAACCCCTGGAGGTAAAGTTTCTAACATGTGGTCATACGATTGACAAAGTACAATTTTTGCACAAGGAAAATTTTTAATTTGTTCCATTACGTGTGCGTAAATTTCAGGGATTATAATAAAATCCTCAGGTGAGATTGCCAAATTTTGACCATCGATTGATTGGTGAGGTAATACTTCATATTGGTTCCCCAACCATTCTGACACTCCTTTATAATCGTTAGTTTCATGAATGATAGTTGGGTTAAACCCGTTGTTAAATAATGTTAAAGCGATGTCGTAAATATGTCTAACCGACGCTTTAGGATTACCTTTTGTGTCTTGTACCAAAAAATAAATCCTTGATTTTTTTAATCTTAAGGTTTCCACCGAAGATTCAATCTTTTGAATTTTTTCTAACTCCATTTTTTAAAGTGTTTTTATTATTTTATTTATTAATAGTGTGTTAAATGATATTTTAAATGGTATTGATAAATCTTTTGCTCCATGTATACCTAAAGTATCATCTAGTTCTTCCCTTTCTGTTAATATGACTTCGATTAGATTTTTAAACGTTTCATATCTTGTCACACTAATTTGTTGTTCGTTTTCGGTTTCCCCCGAAATAAGAGGTAATTTTGAGTTAAACATACTTACTTGTTCCTCCAACTCATCAACGTCTATGTAATAATTTTCTCCTAAAAATTTTAACAAACTCATAATTTTTCTATTATTTCGTTAAATTCTTTTAATGATTTAATTTCATAATCAGAATTAACATTTTTATTATATGTCGTTAAAAATTTTACGACAACTTTATCTTTTGGGTGATTAACGATTAAATCGGGGTTAGCCGTTAATAATACATCCACCTCATCCCATAGCGTATTAATCGTGGTATTTGAATAAAATTTTACCTTTTCTAATAGACAACCAAATTTTGATAGAAAGAATAACGATGCTGGTTTAGATTTACCCATTTCATCGGAAACGATTAACAATTCGTTATTATCTCTATAATTTAAATAAATCTCATTTAAATCGTTAAAGGTGAATGTTTCTGTAGATCCGGCATGTCCAAATATCTGCATTACGAAATCCTCATACATAAAAGAATATAAATCATCTTCGTCTTTGAAAGCAAAATGGTTCCTAAGATTTAAAGACTCAACATCACCTAATAATTCATATTTAAAATTATTAATCTCGGTATTTTCGGTTATGTCTTCTGGATCTCCCGAAAACTTTAATTCATAAGTTTTGTCAACTGAATCAGTATCCTCATCACCCAACATGTTGTGTTCATAAATTTGAGTGAACTTACCTATGGTATCCCTTAAAACTCCGTTAATCTCAATCCCTATTCTCTTCATCGTATTTTACCAAAATTTTACTAATTAATGGGTTTCTAACATTTTTGGCATTTTTAAAATCATAAACACCAATATCAGATATCCCGTTAAATCTTTGTAATGCGTCGTATAAACCTGAATGTTTTTTATCTTTATATCTGTCAGTTTGTTCCAAATCTCCTGATATAAAGAATTTACTATTAAACCCTATTCTTGTCAATAGTAATTTCATTTGATTTGGGGTTGCATTTTGAGCCTCCTCAAATATTAATATTGAATTATCAATATTCATACCCCTCATATACGCCAACGCAAAAACTTCAATAATCTCGTAACTTTTTAATTTTTCTCTTGCATCTTTACCTATTATTTTATTTAGTAGGTAATACGATGGGAAAATATAAGGGTCTAATTTCTCCTCTAAGTTACCGGGTAAAGATCCTAATTTTTCTTCAGCCTCAACTGCCGGTCTAACAATGATAATTTTTTCATATGCGTTATTGGTGTCCATTAATAGGTCTACCGCGGCTTTCATAGATATATAACTCTTACCTACACCCGCAGGTCCTGAACATATGGTTATTTGATTATCAATCAACATATCATAATATTCTTTTTGGTTATCTGACAAAAATTTGCTCTTTTGTTTTTTCTTTATTACCGAGTTAATTAAGTCTTTTTTTGAAAATGTTTTTGGTGCTGACTGTTCTTCCTGCACTGGGGTTGTCTTTCTTCTTGTAGTCATATTTTATTTTACAAATCTTTTATTGGATTCTTGTGTATAAATCCTTTGTCTTAAACTGGTTGTTGAAAAGTCGTGGTCTCTTTTATTATAAAATAATTTAATACCTCTTTTCAAACAAACATCCTTTCCTGTGAAGTTAGTATCCTTATACTCCTCACCTATTATTCTTACATCTAAATCCAAAGAAGAAAAAATTGTAATCAACTCCTCTTCTGTACAATAAGGGATAATCTTATCCACGTATTGAACGGAATCTAGTTGTATGAATCTTTCCACTAAAGTTTGAATTGGTTTATTCTTTTCAGGTCTGTCAATAGTCGGGTCTACCTGAAGTGCACAAATTAGATAATCACAATATTTTTTACACTCTTCTAACATTATAATATGACCTGCGTGTAAAAGATCAAAAGTTGAGCAAGTGATACCTATAGTTCTTTTTTGTTTATCCATTTTTTCTTATAACATTATAATGATTTTCAAAATACTCAATAGTTTCTTTTAAACCTTCATATATGGGGGTAAATTTAAAATCGGGTAAATAATGTTTTATTTTGGAATTATCTGAAGGTTTTCTAAATTGACCATCGGGTTTGGATGAATCAAAAATAACATCCCCTTTAAAGTTCATTAACTCAACAATGATACTAACCATGTCCATAATTGATATTTCTTCAGATGTGGATAATATAATTGGTTCATCCTCGTTATAATTTTCAAGTACCCATTCTGTTAATTTAGCAACATCCTTACTAAAGATAAATTCTCTTAATGGTTTTCCCGAACCCCAAATAGATAATGGTGTTTTATTTTCTCTAGCTAAATAACATTTATGTATTAAAGATGGTAATACGTGACCATTTATTATATCATAGTTATCGTTAGGTCCGTAAATGTTACATGGTATTACTGATTTATAGTTTAAACCGTATTGTTCTCTATATGCTCGTATTTGAATGTCTGTCATTCTTTTTGCATATGCGTACGCGTCGTTTGACGTATGTGGTGGACCCAAATGTATTTTTGATTCCGTAAGAGGGTATTCAACGTTATCAGGAAAAACACAAGTTGATAAGAAAGCCACTAAATTTTTAACACCCGACATTCTTGCTCCCTCTATTATGTTAGTGTTCATCATAATATTATCGTAAAAAAAATCACCCTTAAAGTTCATGTTACCCCCAACACCACCGACTTTGGCTGCACAATGTATAATACTATCAAAGTCTTTTAACATCAATCTATTCGTGTCTTCAGTTCTACGTAAGTCGTAAAGTTTTGACGAAGGCTTAAAGTATTGGTCCCCTACAAATTCTGAACCAACTAACCCATTACCTCCTGTAACTAATATTTTATTTTTCATAATAATTTAACCAATAATTTATCATCTCATCTAACATAGATTCAAAGGTGTGTTTAGGTTCCCAACCTAAAGTATTTTTTAATTTTGACGAATCACCTTTAAGGTCTCGTAATTCCTCAGGTCTAAAATGTATTTCATCAATTACAACATAATCTCTAAAATCTAACCCTAAGGATGAGAATGTATATTCACATAAGTCTTTTACCGAATGTGATATACCAGTAGAACAGACGTAATCATCCGGATTGTCTGATTGTAACATTAACCACATAGCTTCAACATAATCCTTTGCGTGTCCCCAATCTCTAGTTGCGTCAAGATTACCTAAATGTAATTTATCCTGTAACCCTAAACTAATTCTTACCGCGGCCTTTACAACTTTATTAGTTACAAAGTTAGTTCCCCTTCTTGGTGATTCATGATTAAAAAGTATTCCATTCCATATTTTCATATCATATGAATTTCTATAATTTCTACAAATATTATATGAGAATACTTTAGCACACCCATAAGGTGAAACAGGATTCATAGGTGTGGTTTCTCTTTGGTATCCATCTTCGTCAATCATATTACCAAACATTTCCGAAGATGATGCTTGATAGACTTTTGAATGTGGGGAAACCATTCGTATCGCTTCTAATAGATTTAACGTACCAACACCTGTCACATTTGCCGTATAAATTGGTTGGTCAAAACTTATTCTTACGTGTGATTGTGCTGCTAAATTATATACTTCATCGGGTTGTACTTTATTTAAAATACTCACTAAAGAAGCCATATCCGTTAAATCGGCATACTCTAAATTTATTAATCCCGAACTATGTAAATGCTCAATTCGAGATGATTGTGTTTCTGAAACTGAATTACGTTTTACCGTACCCCAAACCTCATAACCTTTTTCTAATAAAAACTCAGATAAGTAAGACCCATCTTGTCCATTAATTCCTGTAATAATTGCTTTTTTCATTTTTTAAAATTTTCTATAAAATCGCTACAAACTCCCAAACACTCGGAAACATCATCATTAAATAATTCCGGCATTACTGCGATGCTACCTTTAATTTTTTGTTTACCTGGATATGCCCAAATGTGATTTCTACTTGTTAATGTGACACAATCGGTTTCGTGCCAAAAGTAATTTACATCATATCCACATTCTTTGAAGAACACAACGGATTCAATGTTTTTACAATGAACCCAAAGATTAGAAATTCTATCTTTAATGAAACTAAAGTTAATTCCGTAATCTGGTTTATCGTGACCCAACCATAACATGTTATCTTTAAACCAAACATCTATCTCAACATCGTACCCTTTTTTGATAGCCGAATCAATATAATTTGGTTCATTTTCGTATGACTCCATTCGTCCATTTATGTTACCTCTGTGAGATATTAGTATCATAATAAAGTTTTATCTTTAAATTCTTTAATAATTAAAGGTAATGCTTTTTGATTTAAATGTATATGACACCCTTCCCAATCGTCTAAATATTCGTGTTTTGTGTTTAAATTTTCATCTACCATGTCCTTAAAAATACTGACAAATTTAATATCATTTTTTAAACATAACTCTAAAAGATAGTCATTAAACTCTTTGGTAATGGTGTTTCTTTCTATACACGTCCCATAACTAGGTCCTGTGGTATATGGTTTATCTTCGTGCCACGATGCAATTGGTCCCCATGCTATGATATCATATCCTTGTTCTTTATAGTGTAACATAACATTAACATATCTATCAACACACTCTTTAACAATTTCAAATTTTGTTAACTCTTGTAAATTAATTTGTTTAATCAGATGTGCTCGGATGTCAACCTCACCGAAACAAAAAAGGACACTATCGTTTGTTTTATTAACGTTATTAAAAATAATATCATTAAGGATTGGTTTTTTGTTATCTAACTGATACGCAGTTGCTGGACCAATCCTATAACTTTTAAAATATTCCGTTATGTCTAACGACCTTTGAGGCCATATCGGCATCATTTCATCTTTTCCACTAAAAACCGATGAGTGGCTATCACCTATACAATGTATCATAACTTTATAATTTTTTTACAATTTAATTTATTTCCTCCCCCAACACAAGATTTGTCCCAATCATAACTTAAATGGTCCCAATCGGGTAGTACAAATATATCCCCGTGCCAGAATCTTTCTCTTTTGTTAAAGTATATTTTTTTGGCGTTACTTAGAAAACCAATCCACCAACTAAAACTACCTTCACTTAAAACCAATTTATTAAAGTTTTTGGTAAAATCAATTGTATTGGTTGGGGTATCGTTATATAGAGTTAGGTTAAATTTTGAAATCAATTTTTTAATATTTGGGTGGTCAGGAGTATCCGAACTTATATAACCATGATTAAACTTTATATTATTTAAACACTCTTCGTAGTACTCTATAGGTAACATTTGTCGTTCACCATTAATATCACCTATTCTATAAATGACAAAAACTTCATCTATTAAACCATCCCCATACTTCAAATTAAATAACTTTTTTATTTCTTCATGGTACCCTAATATAAAATCTTTTAATTGAAAATACCCCGTGAAATGGTAATGTGCGGAATCTATTTTGTCGGACGATAACAATTCCATAAAATTATTGTCATCCACAATGATGGTTTTTTCATCGTTTACTATACCATTTAATTTTGATAATCCGAAATTATTTTCAGGTGGGTTAGTGTTAAGAGTTAAATTAAATTTATTTGCAAATATATGTGCTGCAGAATATTGAAACAGATTGTTACCTAATCGTCCGGCATATTGAATTGTAACCATAATTATTTTTTGGTTATAATTGAAGTTATCGAATCCTCTCCCACTTCATAAACTTTAATATCATCAATCAATTTTAATATATCATTGAATTCAGAATCGTTTATATAATATTCATGGTCTTTAGATAATGACTTATATTTTAAACCTAAATCGTGTAGCTTCATACTTAAATTCATTTCTTAATCCCCCAAAAATATAAATCACAGTGGTCTGTATTCACACTAAATTCATAATTTTCAAAATTAATGTCTACATCAATAGACTCCCTAATATCATTTTCTGTTAGATTTTTATAATATTCATTATCCCAATCATCTCTAAAAACATTTGGCATTGTAATCCAGTTGTCATGTTTTAGTTTATCAACTTCATCTGAAGTTTTTGTACCGTGAATGGGTCTTCCTGTTGTTGCACAAGTAAACAAAAATAAACCATTTTTCTTTAACATTCTTACTGCATTTTGAATGGTTTCTTTATAATATGGGTTATGTTCAAAACATTCACAAGATATGATAACATCGTATGTCTCATCAGGTGCGTCAAAATCTTGTGCAGGACAAACTATGTCAACACCAGGACCTGGCCCAATATCTAATCCTGAATAATCACATTCATCAAAAAACATATCCTCCGTCCCACAGACATTAAATGTACCTATACCTAATACTTTTTTATTATTAAAATATTCAGTAAATAATTTTTTTACTGAATACACATACTCAATTTGTTCTTTATGCGCCATATTAAACTATATATTTTTCATTTGAATTAAAGACGTTAGTTTCAACCCCTATTAATACTGTTTTATCCAAAATAAAACACTTACTGTGCTTTTTCATGTATTTTTTCATTTCCCATTCTACACAGGCATCTTTATTACCTTTTTTTTTATACCATTTAGAAAAATGTAAAAATTTTTTCTTTGTAAATGAAATTAAAAATGTATGTACACCATTACCGTTATAAATGTCACCATCTTCCTTTGCTAACATTTCATAATCTTTTACGTACATATATTCATTAATTATATCAATAAAATTACCATTTAATAACCTATATCTACCCGTAATAAAAATTACAATTTCATCCAACCCAATAATACTATGATTTAAAAAATTTTCAATATGTAAAACCCAATTAAACCCTTTGTTGTTGTGTTTATTTCCTATTTCAGAATAATAATTATCAAATTCTGTTTTTGTTATATAATCCACATCAGATTTAGATATCGTTTCAATAATGGTAATAGATTCAAATAATTCCTGATGTTTTTTAATATCCTCAAAACTTTTTATATATTGTTGTTCTCTTATTTGGTCATCTAAAAAATATGCCGACGTTGAGATTAAGTGAGGTTTTTTAACCATTTAAAAAATTTTTAATGTTAATGGTCTCTGGATTAAAATCTTTAATCATATCATAATATAAATCAGTACTTAGGGTGTCTAACTTAAATTTAGACCAATCATCAATAATTAATATCGGTAAATTATTATATTTTTCAATGTTAGTTGATCGCGTGACTATCGGTATAGTTTTTAAATAAAGCGATTCCCAAGTCTTATGACAATCAATACCATTACCTTCAGGTGAAATAACAAAATAAGATTTAGATAGTTCCCTTAGATAATCTTTAAAAGGTTTTTTTTCTTCTAATCCTAATCCAAATTTTGATAGTTCTCTTAAACAATCATTCCTACTAAAATTAGTAATCTCAAAATTTACATAAACTAATTTTTCTTTTTTATTATCTTCGTTAATAATATCCATCAAATCGATTTCATTTCCGTGAGGCCAAATTTCATTCGCTATTCCAATTGGTATAGATTTTAACTTATGGTGAACGGTGTTTATGTTTTGACCATACCATGAAATCAAATACGGATTATCAAGGTAATTTAAAAGTGACCCATCAACAGGTAAATCCCCATTGTGCGTAATTAATATAAAAGGTACTTTTGGTGATGAATTAAAAAATTGATGTATCTTATCTATCTTAACAAATACTTTTAATGCCTCTCCATTATTAGGTTCGCTGTGTCTAACGTACCCCGACTCGTCCAATGAATGATTACACCATCGTTTAAATTTATTACCTGTTATAAAATCAATCATAAAATTAAACTAACTAATTTATTAATCTCGTCTTTATGTTGATTGTATGGTCTTAAAGAGTGGCAATCTATATAATATCCGTCTTTTACCAAATCTTCATTATATGACCACCATAATCTATCAATTCTTCTATTTGCACCTTTGTGTGACCAACCCCTCTCTAAAAAAATAACATTATCTGGGTTTAACTCTTTATATGAGTTAATTTTATCAAAAAGATAATTTTGGTCGGTTGTCCATCCTAAATTTAGGTTATTTAACTTTTTAAGGAAATCGGACCAATCGTGACCTAAATCTAAAATGTCTTTAAATAATTTATCACTTCCTAAATTATAACACATCGGATATTCTCTATTATTAAGACATTCTTGATTATCTGAGCTCATGACATAAAATCGGTCATTATCAAAAGTTTTTACAAAATCAACAAAATATTTAGTCGACATAGGTATCATGTCTATATCACTGATTAATAAATTACCATTAAGTAAATTTGTTAGATATAATCGTATAACTTGTGACTGTAGACCTACATCAATACCGTCAACCTTTTTAAATTTTTTAATTAATCCGTATTCATCTTCGATGAATTCCGAATCCTCATCACATATTAAACCTAATACAGGTGTCGTATTATAAACTTTTTTCCATATTTTAGATACAACAGGCCAAAAATCATAATACATAGGGTTCATATCCGATCCTAATATAACATAATCTATTTTCATGACTTATAATTTTTTAAAAAGTAATCTAAGTCTTCTGGTGTTCCTATACCCCACATCTCAGAAACTTCGAAAGGTCTTATTTTTTTCATATCGGAAATTGCATGATTAAATACGGGACATACGTAAAATTCGTTATTAACTCTTATTTCGTCCTCTATCATTTTTTCGGCATATTTAACAAAATCAGAACCATGCTTCCAATAGTAAAACCCTACAGTCGCGTCATCGGATATTGGTTTTTTCTCCGCAACTTCTGTAATGAACCCTTCATTACCAATTTTAGCAAAAGACCATTTTGGGTGAGTTGCCTTAAATGTTACAATACCCCCGTCGGCATTTGTTTCGTTCATTTTATACATAAACTCATTAGAATCCCACACAACAAACTGGTCTGAATTTGCAAAGAATAAAGGTTGTTCATTATTAATTAATTCTTTTGCTAAAAGTGCTGTACATGCGGCACCTTCAGTAATACCATCCACCTCAACAATTTTACAATTAGGTGTGATTAAATTTAAAAGTATATCTAAATTATATTTTTCTCTGTGAGATTTTTGTACCACATAAATATAATTTGCATCCAAGTTCAGGTTTTCAACTACTACCTGTATCATTGGTTTATTTCTAACCTCGATTAAAGGTTTAGGGAAAGTGTAACCTGCCTTTTCAAATCTACTTCCAGCACCTGCCATAGGAATTAAAACATTTAATTTATCATCTTTCCATTTTGGTATGTGGTTCATTTTTTCTTTATTTAAATGTTTATGTATGTTTTCATAAGTTACTTCGTTTGGTGAGGTAACTCTCATTATATTTGATTTTGACCTGCTAGCAGCCATTAAACCGTACGGTGAATCCTCAACAATTAAAGTTTCTTCAGGTAAACATCCCATGTTAGATATTGCTGACCAATAAATTTCAGGATGAGGTTTAGAATTTTTTACATCCTCATTAGAAAGAATTAAATCAAAAAATTCAATTATACCTAATTTAGATAATACGGTTAAAACGGTCTTACGTATACTATTACTACAACAGGCAATCTTGTATCCCTCATGAGAAAGAGATTTTATACACTCAATTAATTTTTCTGAATGGGTTAGATTACTTAATTTATCTAAAGTTATTGATTGTTTTTTTTGCCAAATGTCATTATATGATTCTACTGGTAAACCTTTTTCTGACGTTAACATTAAAAGTTTTTGATTTGTTTTTAAACCGTCATATCTGTTCAAATGTTCTTCCCAAGTTATTTTAAATTCGTCACTAAGTGCATCGTTAAGAGAATCAAAATGTATATTTTTTGCGTCAACTAAAACACCATCCAAGTCAAAAATTATTAATTTAATCATAAAAAAATATAGTTTTATTTAATGTAACGTTCAATTATTGGTGATCTTTGGTCTCCTCTTGGTTTGTCGTTTTCATCTATTGACTCACCTATAAATGCAAAATCATTTGATTTCCTATCATGTTCTATTGGTTTTGCATGGGGTTCATAACCATAATATTCATCGTGAACCATAGACTCATTTTTTATTTTTTGGTAAATAATATCCCTTAAAAATAATTGGTCAAAATTAACTGAGTGTTTTAATTGTTGGTTTTGAGTTAGATACTCATTTAAATAGACATCAATTTTTTCTATAAAGTTATTTTTTTTGGATCCCCACATTCCTGCATTCATAACCCAATGATGTCCAATCGGATGGTCTCTAATAATATGATAATCATAATCACTAAGTAACCACTCATTAATTGATGAAATGTCTCTTTCTGAAATTCTTGAGTCACTATCCCTACATACCATAACCTGAACACCTTCTTCGGTAATTGCTTTAAATCTCCATGCAGAATTAAACCATAGAGTGTCTTCCTCATACCTTATATTTACTCCCTTTTTTATAAGTTCTGATATTATTGGGTCTGACGAAAGTTTATTTGTGTATACGTATATTTCCCATTCAGGGAATAAATAATTTATTAGTTCAACATTTTTAATTGTACCTATCGTATATATTGGGTTATTACCGAATAAAGAAAAACTAAAAACTTTCATATTTTAATATATTAATGTAATTCCTGTATCTTGTACCATAGTTCTGTGTTCGTCGTTCCATTCTTCAAAATCCCATTTTATTGTTTTTAATTCATCATAAAATTTTCTAACATCTTTTAATCTTATGTCCCATATGTTGTCAATAACAATCAGTGTATCTTTATGTGAAACTTCCATCGCATGCTCCCAATCTTTTTTAACTCCCTCATATGAGTGGTCACCATCTAAAAAAATTAAATCATAACCGTTTTCTGGTGCAACTTCTTTTAAAATCTTACCATTCATATCGTAAAGTTCATCATTAGTATAATTTATAAAATCTTTATAGACTATCTTACTATCGGTAAATTTCCACTCATCATAATCTGTTTTATATGGGTACCAGTATCTAGGGGCAATCCTACTTGGTAAATTATCAGTGGTCCCCCAACCATCATAACCACCCTCTTTAATATCGTATGAGTGTATGACCCCTTCATCGTTACCTAAATATGTGTCCATACCTGAAGACATTGATACCGTACTTTCATAATGATAAGAACCAATTTCTAAAATTGATTTTGGTTTAATCATCCTAACTATCGTGTTTAAACACGCCCTACAGTGAGTTGCGCAACCCGCGTATTTCGTACCCTGTAAAATACCATTTTCAGGACCTTTATCGATATAGTAATCTTTAAAGTTATTTTTAATAAATTCAATTTTATTCATTTTGTAATATGTCTTTTACTTTTTTTAATGCTGATCCTATGACTTGATGCATGTCATAATATCTATATTCTGACAGTCGACCACCAAAAATAATATTAGGAAAATTTTTAGAAATGTCTTTATATTTTTTATATATTTTATTGTTTTTATCATCATTGATTGGGTAATATGGGATATCTCCATATTCGTAATCTTTCGGGTATTCTTTAGTTATCCACGTCACATCTGATTTAGAATTCTCAAAATGTTTATGTTCACATATTCTGGTAAACGGAACATCAATATCTGTATAATTCATAACCGAACATCCTTGGAAATCCTTCACGTCAACTTTTTTCGTCTCGAACTTTAATGATCGATATTCTAACTCACCATACTCATAACCAAAAAATTCGTCTATCTTACCTGTGTAGACTATTTTTTTAGATATTGAGTTATAATAATCCTTTTCTTTAAAATAATCAACATTTGTCTTAACCTCAATTCCCTCAAGAATCCTATCAAACATTTTTGTGTAACCATCTACAGGTATACCCTGAAATTCATCAAAAAAATAATTATCGTTAAAGTTTAACCTTATTGGTATTCTTTTTATGATAGATGAGGGTAGATTTTTTGGGTCAATATTCCATTGTTTTGTTGTATAACCCTTAATGAATATCTCATATATTTCTTCACCAACTTGAGATAAAATCCACTCTTCTAAATTTTTAGGGTTTTGATTCTCAACTACTACTGATTTTATTTTTTTTATTGTCTCATCGGGAGTTGTTGTTCCCCATATTTGTGAGAATGTGAGTAAATTTAATGGGAATGAATAGATTTTATTTTTATAATTAACTTTAAGGGTGTGTTGGTAATTATTAAATTCGGTAAATTGGTTAACCCAATCCCAAATTTTTCTACTATCAGTGTGAAATATATGTGCCCCGTACTTATGTATATTGATGTTATCCTTCTTTTCAGTATAACAATTACCACCTATATGATTTCTTTTTTCAATGACTAAACATTTTTTACCATTCTTAGTCATTTCATGCGCAAAAACAGATCCATATAACCCACCACCAACAATTAAATAATCATACATAGTCATTACACAAATAAAATTTTCCAACAATGTTCTAAAGTATAACCATTTCTTTCATCGGTTAATAACCATTCCAACAGGTCTTGGTATAGTTTTTTTGGATGTCTGAGTATCCTTTCTTTTGATATCATAAAATGGGCACAAGTTTCAGTTTGATAAATTTCGGGTAAATGAATATTAAATTTTTCACTAAACTCTCTTATGGAAAAATTATTTGGCATCGTAAACAAATCTAAATAACCGTTTTTAACTGTTCTTGATAGTGTACTAACCCCATCCCCAATTCTCCATGAACACGGGAACTGATAAAACATTTCATTAATATTATTATTAAAATTATTTATAAAATATTCATAGTTAAATAAATGATTAAAAAAATCATCCTGCATGAATGCGGTCATGTCAGATAATGTGTCGTAGTTTTCAATAATATGAAACAAATATGTATGACCTTCTCTACCGATATTTTCACAAATAATTTCATTACTATACCTACCTAAATTTTTACCTGATTTATTATATATTGTAACTTTAATTGATGAGTCTAACGATGGAATTATTGACTCAAAATCGTTAGAATTGTAATAATTAAAAACTAATTCTTTAGTCATATTATTTAAATAAATTAATAAGTTTATTGTTAGTCGTTTCTGTGGAATAGTTAAAAACCTTATCTTTTTGTTTTAAAAACTGAACACTAGAATTAGTGTTCATTTGTATGTCACAATTTTCCCTAACCCTAAAAGACCACTCAACATCCTCACTTTCTCCCCAAGTCAATGTTTCATCTAAAGGGTATTTTAACATAATATCTTTTTTTGCCACCCAATATGAACCAGATATATATTGGTATTTTTTTAAATGATTAAACGTATATGGTATAATACATTCTCGACCTATAACATCATCCATTAAGTTGTTGTTATGTGGCCATATACACCAATCCCTAAATCTTAG
>Ga0078894_10000753_pt1 | contig 23155 bp, 20 predicted proteins | sample LauGreSu1BDMLBSD_2_FD_67506 | JGI IMG/M metagenome (GOLD analysis project Ga0078894, IMG submission 67506) | Freshwater lake microbial communities from Lake Michigan, USA - Su13.BD.MLB.SD (version 4) (version 4) | ecosystem: Environmental > Aquatic > Freshwater > Lake | place: Lake Michigan... | reverse complement strand
CGTGATATCACTGTAAACCGTGAATACGTAGCAAAGAAGGACACAATTGAGTACACAGTATTCGTCCGCTTTGGTATTCAGTGGGAAGAAGAGGATGCAATTGCATTCGCTGACGCTGCTTCAGAAGAGTAATCTGTAGACAGTACCTTTAATGGGGGGCGGGAGTTCACTCTCCTGTCCCCCTTAATACTTTAATGATATAATACAAACAAGGAGGATACAATGGAAAACAATAATTACAATCATCCGTTTTCAGCAGATAATGCAGAAGAGCAAGTCCATGTCGAAGCCCCAGTGGTAGAGGCACCAGTAGAGCATGTAGCAGAGCCAGTAGCAGAGCCAGTCGTAGAAGCACCAGTAGTTGAGGCACCAGTTGTCGAAGCACCTGCAGCAGAAGAACCAGTTCAAGCACTAGGATTTACAGAGACAGGCGCTATTGGATCAATGGCAGCAGACGGCGCTAAAGTAGAACCAAAGCCAGTAGCATTAAATCTTTCAGAAAAGGTAGCACTTCACTCAACAAAGAGCGTTCGTTGGGAAGAAGTTGGTGCAATCTCTAAGGGATACAATATTGTTACAAAGGCACAAGCAGAAAAGTGGCTAACTCGAAGCCATGTTCGCATCGCTTCACCTGAAGAAGTGCAGAAGGCTTTCGGATAATTAAAGATGGAGATATTGAGAGTTTCGCCATATGCAGAAATACCTGTTAATTTTGTCATTCCTGCGGGGATAACAAATTCAGACATAACTGTCACTATAACAGATATGGCGGATCTTTCAGTATCCACATCTACGTTTTCTGAATCTTCTTCAGGAGAAGTTTTACAAATTTCATTACCAGGAAAATATGATTCAACTTATAGAGTTGAAATTGTTGCAGATCTAGGAACATCAGATGAAGAAATTTTACAGGACGAAACATATGAGATATTTAGGCCATATGTTGATCCTGCAACAAAAGCATCAACGGCAAGTGACATAGCATCATATGCATTAAATGAAGAAATCGCAAGAGCAATTATTGACTCAATAGTTCCAGATGGATTCTATTACAGAAAAAAGGTTTTAAATTTTACAGGAACTGGATCAGATTACCTACCTATCTGGGATGATGTAAAAAAGGTTTTATCAGTATACGAAAATAACAAGTTGGTAGAGGACAGGCAGTTTGAGGTAACACCAGACAGGACAGCAATTGTTGAAAAGTCTACAGACAATATTAATCGTGCAGAGTCCGCACCACTGGTTTTGCCAGCAGCATCCTCAGATTCTTTAGACCCACAATTTGTGTACAGAGGTTTTGGAATTACTTGGGACTACAGGATTACAGTAGAGCATGGATATACAACAGTGCCATCGGACATTGTTAGAGCAACAGAGATGCTAATTCATGACATTGAGTGTGGAAAGTTAGACTACTACAAGAGATTTATTTCTTCTTACAATACAGATCAGTTTAGAATTCAGTTTGACAAGGGTCTTTTCGAAGGAACAGGAAACATAATCGTAGACAAAATACTTTCTAAGTATGTTAAGTCTATTACAAAAATTGGGGTGTTGTAATGACAGTTTGCGAAACACCAGATTTTATGTTCCCAATGCAGGCCTCTGTATATCATCCTATAGTTGAACAAGGTCAGTATGGTGCAATAAAAAAGCAATGGGTTCTCGATAGAATATTTGCATGCAGTTTTACATCTGGAGGATCAGCATTTAAAGAAGACGTAAAGCCAAATGTAAACATAACTCAGCACTCTCTTCTTGTGGGCAGAGCAAAGTCTGACATAAGAATTTCATCTCTTGATAACAAAAATGCATTAACGAACATACTTATTACAGATATTAAAGACCAAGAGGGAAATTTAATTTATATGGAAACTTCTGGACCAAGGTCTGGAAGAGGAACTCTATTTGAAATAGCAACATACGAACCTTTTACAGGACCATTTGGAACAGTAGAGTCTTATAAGATTGTTATTAGAAGATCAGAAAATCAAACAGGTGATGTATGAGAGCCGTATTTAATTCTAATCAGTTTAAAAAAGAAATGAACAATATAGTAAAATATTCAGTTGGCTTTTTAGAGGGAGTTCAAAAAGGGAAAACAGAATTTTTAAAGGTTGTAGGATTGGAAACGGTAGAGTTGATGAAAGAGTTTATAGACTCTAATGCAAGAGTTAATCCAGACATGCTACATCATATTTATGAATGGAATCAGACTGGAAGTCCAAACGCAAGACTTTACAACATATCTTATACAACAAGCAATCTAGGTTTATCCTTTAGGTCTTCTTTTAGTCAGTCAACGTCAATCAAAAATGGTTCAAGAACTCCATTTTACGATAAGGCAAGAATTATGGAGCAAGGTATTCCAATTACTATTAGACCAAAAAATGCACAGGTTTTAGCATTTGAACAAAATGGAGAAACAGTATTTACAAAAGGTCCAGTAAGAATTGATAACCCTGGAGGATCCCAGGTAGAGGGTGGTTTTGAAAAAGTGTTTGACATGTTTTTTAATAGATATTTTTCACAAGCATTTTTAAGAGTTAGTGGAATTGCAAAATATCTTGAAAATCCACAAGTGTATAAAAAAGATATGAATGCTGGCAAGTCTCTTGGCAGATCCAAGGGCGTATCAACTGGATACAGATGGATTGCTAATGCTGGAGTAGGTGCATAATGGCTGCAGTAATTCATCATCCACCAACCATTATTAATAAGTATCTTGCAGCAAAAATAGACCTAGAAGATTTTGGTCCAGGAACAACATACTTTTTCCCAACATTGCCAACAGATATTGAGAATTTAACCACAACATTTCCACAGAGCAATGAGGTTTTTGCAGTATATGACAGAATGTTTAAGATGCGAAGAATGCCTTTTCCATACATAAAGTGCGAACAATTGCTTTACTACTTTTATGCAGTAGGCGAAAATGCAACGGCAAAGATGGTTGTAACACAGCAGAGAATAAGCGACCTTTTGGACAACGGAGATGATTCGGCAAAAGAACTTAATGAATGGGCAGCAGAAAATGAAGGGCTATGGTCTGAAGAGTCTAAGCCAGTATTTTTCCACAACTTTAAAATATACCAACTAGAAGAAACCAGAGATATCGTAGACTTTGGCACAGCCCGTACGTATGCGGGGAATAAGATAATCATAGACTACGATTGGCACCCAGTAAACCCATAATAAACGGGTAGTATAATTAAAGCGAGGAAACAACCCCCTTTTAATAAAATGAAAGAGGTGAGAATATATGGCATACAGCCGTGGTTCAAGTAGCAATATCATCGTAGGTGCAGCAGCACTATTTACGCATGACGCAGGCCCAATCGGATACGTAGCACAAACTGGAGCGATTACTGATACTCAAGCAGCAACAGATCTTCCAACGTTTACAGCATCCGCAACTTCCTACAGAGACACATTGTCTAACGACAATTCGTTTACAAACGTAGGATACACATCAAATGGTTTGGAACTCGCATTCCAGCCAGATTTTGGTGAAGTAGCAGTAGATCAACTTCTTGACGTTGCTCGTTTATTCAAGCAAGGTATGACAGTTAATCTAAACACCGCTTTTGCAGAGGCAACACTAGAAAACCTTCTAGTAGCAATTGCAGGAGACGATGCAGACCTAACAACAGATGCTGGAGTTTCAACACTCAAGATGTCTGCTGGTGACATTGGTGACGTTCCACTAGAGCGTGGTCTTGTTGCAGTAGGTCCAGGTTCTGGTTCTAATCTAGATCCAAAGGAAAGAATTTATGTTGCATACCGTGCACTCTCAATTGAGAATGTTACAGTAGCAGCAAAGCGTGATGAGGCTTCAATGTTTGAAGTATCATTCCGTCTTCTTCCAAATGATAACGCATCATACGGTAAGATCGTAGATCGTTCACTAGAAGCATAATACAACTTAATATACGAGAGGCTCAATCCTTCTGGGTTGGGCCTTTCTGTTTGGTATACTTGTATAATGGCAACAAGCATTTATGATAAGAAACAGTTTAGTTTAGTAGACGGAACTGTTATTTCTGCTGCCCCACTTAAAATAAAATATCTTAGAGAATTTTTAGATGAGTTTGACAAAATTAAAAATGCCAAAACAGATGATGAATCAATATCTGTTTTAGTTAACTGTGCACTAGTTTCAATGCAACAGTATGCCCCTCACATAAAGACAGTTGATGACCTGGAAGATAAGTTGGACCTTCCTACAATTTACGAAGTTATAGATATCGCAGCAGGTATTAAGATTAATGAAAAATCTGAAGATACCGTTAAGTCACAGGCAGTAGATAGCGGTTCTTCATGGGAAAACTTAGACCTAGCAAAACTAGAGGCAGAGGCATTTCTTATAGGAATATGGAAGGATTATGAAGACCTAGAACAGTCCTTGTCTATGGCAGAACTAACAGCAACAATTAAAATAAAAAGAGAGTTAGATTATACAGATAAAAAGTTTGCTGCTGCTATGCAGGGTGTAGACTTAGATAAGAACTCTGGGAATCAAAACGCCTGGGAAGATATGAAGGCAAGAGTATTTAGTAAGGGTAAGGCAACAGATGGTAACGATATTCTTGCGCTACAGGGAAAGAATGCAGAAAAGGCTGGATTTGGTATTGGCATGGGACTTGACTACGAATCATATTAGTAGTAAAAAATAAGCCTGCGCTATGGTATAATTGACTAAACCTTATAAGGAGGAATAAATGGCAACCGCCACTGAAGAAAAGACAGTAACGCTAATCGACGGTACAAAGATCAAGGTAAGACCACTTAAGATTTCTCTACTTCGTCCATTTATGAAGAAGTTTGAAGATATCGCAAAGGTAGCAGAAGATAACGAAAAGTCAATGGATCTGCTTATTGACTGTGTTCAAATTGCAATGAAACAATACAAGCCAGAGTTGGCAGAAGACAAGGAAGCCCTAGAAGAAAATCTAGACCTTCCTACAGTATACAAGATCGTTGAAGAGGCATCTGGAATTAGACTTTCAGACGCTTCACTACTTGGCAATCTTGTAAATAACTAAATAAGAGGTGTTAATGGATGGCTGATGTTCAATCCAATATTCATGTAAATATTGATACGTCGGATGCTTTAGCAAGTCTAAAACTTCTGCAACGTCAAATATCAGCCTTCCATACACAAATGGCAAAGTCTGGTACTGCAGCAAATGCAGTAGCAGCAAATCAAGCGCAGAACTTGATGAACAGCATCAATGCTACTGGCAAGTTCCAAGCATCGATGCGATCAGTAAAAACAAGCACAGAGTCTTTTACAGACGCTTTAGAAAAAAACAAACTAACATCACGAGAATATTTTAGATATACTGGCGCAGCCACAAAATCTTTTGGAAGATTATTTAAGTCTGAATTTGAAACAATAAACAAGGTAGCACGTGAACGTGTAAAGGATATCCAGACTCAGTATATTAAGTTGGGTCGTGGCGCAAACGGCGCTATGCAGGCAATTGCCGTAAGGCCACTTGCACTAGACATGAAGAATCTTAGCACACAAACTGCCATCGCAGCACAGAAGCAACAACTTTTAAATCAGTTGCTAAAGCAAGGTTCTACAAATCTATTAAACTTTGGTAAAAATACACAGTGGGCTGGTCGTCAGTTGATGGTTGGCTTTACAGTACCGCTTGCAATGCTCGGAACTGCAGCAGCAAAAACTTTCATGGCAATGGAAGAGCAGGCTATTAGATTTAAACGTGTTTACGGAGACATGTTTACAACAAAAGAGCAAACAGATGAGATGATTGACCAGATACAGACTCTGGCTAAAGAATACACAAAGTATGGCGTTGCGGTAGAAGAAACAATGAAGATGGCTGCAGATGCTGCAGCAATGGGTAAGGTTGGTTCAGAGTTAACTGCACAGGTTGCAGAAGCAACCAGACTTGCCGTACTTGGTGGGGTTGAGCAAGAGCAAGCACTAGAGACAACTATTTCCGTAACCAATGCATTTGGTGTTGCAGCAGAAGATTTAGCAAAGAAAATTGACTTCCTTAACGCAGTTGAAAACCAGACTGTTGTTTCTATTGAAGACTTAACAATTGCAATTCCAAAGGCTGGACCAGTTGTTCAGCAACTTGGTGGAGACGTAGAAGATCTTGCATTTTTCCTAACAGCAATGAAGGAAGGTGGAATCAATGCATCAGAAGGCGCTAACGCACTTAAGTCTGGTCTTGCTTCTTTAATTAATCCATCTGAAAAGGCATCAAAGTTTTTAGCAGGTCTTGGAATAAATATCAAGGGAATTGTAGAAGCAAACAAGGGAGATGTTAAGTCAACCGTTATTGACTTTTCAAAAGCACTAGACACTTTAGATCCTCTTAACCGTGCAAGAGCAATTGAGCAACTATTTGGTAAGTTCCAGTTCTCTCGTTTATCTACACTATTTCAAAACGTAACAGCAGAGGGTACCCAGGCATCAAGAGTTCTAGAACTTACAAAAAATACAACAGAAGAATTAGCAATCTTGTCTGAGCGAGAATTAGGAAAGATTGAAGAAACAACTACATACAAGTTTAAGAAAGCACTTGAAGACTTAAAGGTAACTCTTATTCCAGTAGGAGAGCAGTTCTTAAAAGCATTAACTCCGATTGTTGAGTTTGCTGCAAAAATATTAGATAAGTTTAATGACCTTGGTGACGGCAGCAAAAGATTTATAACTATTATGACAGTAGCACTTGGAGCAATTGGTCCTATTGCTCTTATGTCTTTTGGTCTACTTGCTAACGGTATTGCAAACATAATTAAACTATTTGCAACATTAAGAGGTGGATTTCAACAAGCAGGATCTTCCACACAGATACTTGGAGAGCAGACAAATTATTTAACCAAAGAGCAACTTGAGGCATCTGCTGTAGCAGCATCACTAGATCAGGTTCATCAAAGACTTAAGCAAACATTTACATCTGAAGCATCAGCAATCAATGCTCTAACCGCAGCATACCAAAGAGCAATGGCTGCACAAAGATCATTTGGAATGCCAGGCACAGCACGTCCTGGAGTTGCACCAAAGAAGTTTGCAGAGGGTGGAATTATCTCTGGCCCTGGAGGTCCTAAGTCTGACTCAGTTCCAATCATGGCATCTAATGGAGAGGCTATAATTTCTGCAGAAGTCGTTGATAAATACCCTGGTTTAGTACAAGGACTTATATCAGGAAAAATTCCTGGGTTCAAGAAGGCTGGAATTGTTGGCCAAAGTCAACAGCCAATGGCAAAGGGTTTTGGAAATGCAACAATATTTTTGCCAGAAAGCATCAATACTGCTATGGGTGGTTCTGGTGCTGGTGCAGCAACTGGAGATGTAACTGGATACTTAAAGGGTGCAGGACGTGCAGCAATGGCACCTTTAATGGCAGCCCTTGCACGAGAGATGGGTATTGGACTAAACAATCCAAAGTACATAGAAGATTTTAGAAGACTTGGGGATCAACTTGTTGTTAATGCAACAAACGCACTAGAGCAATCTGGTAGAAAGTTTGTTACTGACAGCGATTTTGAGGAAATAGTTGTTCCAGCAATGAGAAGAGCAGCAACAGAGGTTACAGTTGCTGGCAGACAGGTCGGTACAGCATTTGATAATGCAGCAACACAGATAAGAACCGTTGGACCAGTAGGAGTTGGTTCTGGTTCTTCTGGTGGTCAAGGAAGAACTGGTCTTGCAGGATCATATAGAAATATGCGAAAGTCTTCACAAACATTTGCATCAAATGAAAATCCAGCATATTTCCAGAAAAAGATGAGATTTTCAAAAAGAAGAAATAAAGAAGTTCCATCTTTTCAAACACTAAATCCAGCATTACAAAAGTTTGAAGTTGCAACAATGTCACACATAACACGTTCTGTTACTATGTCTGTTAATAGTTTGATTGAAAAGGTTAAACCCTACCTTGGAGATCAATCAGCAAGAATTGTAAAGGCAGTAACAAAGTCTACTGTAGACGGAATGAAGGTTGCTACAAAGGTTGCATCCCCATCAAAGGAAACTCAGAGAGTTGGAGCAGATATTGGTCGTGGAGCAGTTATTGGTATTCAATCATACGTCGATGATGCATCTGCTGCTGGCAAGCAATTAGGTGCAGCAACTGTACGTGGATCACAGTCAATGGCTGCAGCGTCAAGAACTGCTTTATATGGGTCAGGACCAATTGATGCTAGTCAAAAATCACTAAGAAGGCAATTACAGTTGCAGCAAAAGAGAAGTGCTCTTGCTCAAAAGTCTGCATACCCAGCATCAGTAATTACAGCAGGAACAGCAGAATCTGCTAAGAAACAAACCCTTTCTTCAAGAATGTCTGCGTACTCACAAAAACTAAAGGACAGAAGAGAAGAAAGAAGACAGTCTGGCAGAGGCATGGGCGCAGGCGGAAAGATGATGGCTGCTTCTGGAGTAATGATGGCTGCCTCAATGGTGCCAGGACAAGTTGGAGATACTGCTCAAAAACTAATGATGCCAATGATGGCTCTTTCTATGATCATGCCACTACTAACAAGTAAAATGGGTATCGCTGCAGTTGCTATTGGAGCAATAGTTGGAACAATCTATATGTTTAATGAAAGCATAAAGAAGGCAAGAACCGAAGGTATAGAACTTGCAAAGTCAATGTCTATGGGTGCTGAAAAGATTAAAGCACTTTCTATGGTTACAGGCAAGGTAAGTGCAACTGAGGCAGCAAGAAGAAGAAGAGAGAATATTGTATCTGGCTCATCAGAGGGACAAAGACGTTCTGGTCAAACTATTTTGGATAGTGATTTTGGTAAAACTCTTATGTCCGATATCGATAAGCAAGCAAAGGCTGGTATTGACCCCCAGGCAATTGGAAAAAACATTTCTACAAATCTTGCTCAGGCAGTAATGCAAGGAGTCATATCAACAGACCAAGCAAAGAGTATCGCATCAGCACTTGGAGAGCAGTTAGGTGATTACACAATTCCAGCAGAGATTACTGGAAACTTAGTACAACTTTTGGGACCAAACGGAGAAAACCTTTTGATTGACCCTCTTTCTGTAGCGCTAAAGGTAAACGCAGAGTCTATGAATAATGTTAAGAATGCTTTTGATCAGGCATTAACTGGAGCAAACATTTCAGCAGTAAAAGAGTCAATGCCTTGGTGGAAAAAAGCATTAGATTTTGTTCCAAGCATAATGCCAGCAAGACTTCTATCAGGAAAAGATGAGAATGGTGTTGCTCGCACCAATGCATTTGAGGCCAATGAAGTTGCAAAGCGTAACACAAAACTAGATGCAGCAGCAGTTCAAATGGGAGTAGAGGCAGTTCAGTTAAACCAGGCAAATGTAGACTCACTAAACAAACAGTACGCCATAAAAATACAAAATGCAAAAACAGACAAAGAGGCATTAGCGCTTGAAGACGAAAGAAAGAGAAAGGTCGATGAGTTAAATCAAATAAACAAGACTAGATTGGCTGAAATAAGAACATTGTCTCAGGGCTTGTCTGGAGATCAATTTACAAAAGCAATAAATGCATCAGTTGATTTAGCCTATAAAGATTCTTCTGATGCAGTTAAAACTTTTGTTCAGCAGGCAAAAGATCAACTTGGGCAACTTGCAGACAGCCCATTTAAAACAAACCTTCAATTAGGTTTTGCTTCAAAAGATTTAAGTGCCATGACAATCATAAGGCTTTTACAGGCAGGAACAGAAGATAAATATCTTGAAGGTAGATTTAATCTTTTGGTAGAAGAGCAAGGCTTTGCAAATGCAGACACCATATTCCAACTACTTTCAAAAACAGGAGCAAAATCACCAGAAATAAGTGTCTTGTTAAATTACGTAAACCAGAATAAAGAATCATTTGATACTGATCTAGCAGCAATTCAGGCTCTATCTGGTTTTAGAGATCAGTACGGAATTACATTAAACTTAAAAACAAATGGAGTAAAGCAGATGCAGGTCGCAACTGCAGCCCTTGCAGCAATTGCTCCACTACCAGAAAAGTTAGACTTTGCACTTATTACAAGACTTGCAGGAGAAAATCCAGCAGTATTTGCTGGAGTCAAGCAAGACTGGGCAGCACTTTCTGAGGGTAAGGACACAATAAACAAAAACTTAGTTGTTAACTATTTAGTTGGTAAGGGCGATCCAAATGTTATAGCAGCAGCAAATAATGAGTTTGCAGGAAAGGGATTAACTCAAAGTGCAGGCGTTGCAACATACATAGCAAAAGGATTTGTAAATCCAACTCCTACAAGAATACCAAAGCCTGTTGATGATGGGGGCAAGACTGGTCCAGATGCTTCTGCACTTGATGACCTAGTTAAAAGACTTAGAGATGTAAGAATGAACCAGATTAAGGTTACAGAGGGCTGGAGTGCATCACAAAGAGCGCTAAATAAGTTGTTTGGTGGCGCTAAAACAATTGAGGTGTTTAGTGGTATTGAAAATGATATGAGAAAATTAGGAGCAGGAGAAGACCTAATTGATATCATAACTGGAATGGATCCTAAAGAATATGAAAAAAGAAAAAATTCTTTATTTGAGTTTGACAAAAAGGGTAATATAACAAAGATTAAAGACAATCTTAGGAGCATAGGAGATGCCATAGCATCTGTCAAACTTGGAGAGTTTGTAAGTGAGCAGCAGAGGATGTCTAGGCAGATAGGTGACCAAACAACTGCCCTAACAAGGTTAAAGGCTGCTGGCATTGAGGGTTCTGTTGCTTTAGAAGCAGTTTCAGATGCTACTTTTGCCGCAGCAATTGCAAATAAAAAATTATCTGATAAGCAGATCAAGCAAATAGCAAAAACATGGAAAGAAGCAACAAAGAACAAAAAGAATTATGCTGCTGTTCAAACGATTGAAAATGAAAAAACTACACTGGAAGAAAGAGCAAAACTTCTTACAAGAATAACAAGCATTATGGGAATTCTTAATCAGCAAGAAGTTGATGCAGTATTATCAAATGACGCACTTGCATCATCTCTTACAAACTTAGCGAACTTAAAACCAGGAGACAAAGATTTTGATAATTTCTTAGACTTAATTCAGAAAGTATTAAACAAAAACAGAATTGAACTAAAAATTAAGAAGTTAACAATTGATGGACTGCAGCAAATATTTGATGATGGGTTTAATGCTGCTATGGATCAAGCAGATGTAAAAGAAAAAACACTTCAGTTAACGTTTGAAGCGGAAACAAGAAGTCTGCAAAATAGTATTGACTTGGCCCAAGATGAAATTGATGGATATCAATACAGTATTGATGATCAAGAAGCAATGCTTCGTGGAATTGAAAAGCAAGAGAAAAAAATTAATGATAGATATGATGAAAGAATTAAGGCATTAGATGAGGTTGAAAAAGCAAATGCATCAATTTCACAGCAACAAAAAAATCAACTCACATTAGCAGAAGCCTTAACATCTGGAGACATTGCTGCAGCAGCCCGTGCTGCTCAAGAAATGAGAGCACAAGAAGCAGCCAATGCAGTAACAAAACAAAAAGAAGCACTAGAAAAGTCTAGAGAGTACGAACTTTCAAAAGTAAGACAAGACGGAAAAAGCAGAGAAGATCTTGAAAACGAAATTGAGAGACTTCAAGATTTAATTTATGCAAAAGAAGAAAAAATAGAAAAAGATCAAGATGATATCAGAAAAAAAGAGATAGCGTTAAGAGAGGCAATAAAGCCAATCGATGTTGAAAGAGCCCGTTGGGAACAACTACAAAATGATATCGATGTTACAAGAACTAATAATGCTAAGTTCTTAAAATTAATGGCTGATGCACAGGCAGTTGTTGAAGATCTAAAAAATAAGTATAGAGCATTACAGCCAGACACTGATGCAATTGTTGCAGCGGGTTCAGCAGTTGCAGAAGGAGTTGTTTCAGAAGGAGTAGTTCCAGATGGAACAGTAAACACTACTACGCTTGAGGGAATATTAAAAGCAAGCGGTCAAGATGGTTCGACAGCAGTAACAAATAGTAGTTCAACAGGTGCTCCAGCAGAGGGTTCAACAGTTGGCTCAACAAAAGGCTCTTCTAGTGGATCTTCTACGGTAGGCTTTAAAGAAACCACTCCAGAACCATATAAGAATACTTGGATGACAATTAATGATCCAACAGCAAGAGCGCATGTTAAAAGCATGGAAACAAACATTGCTGCAAACATAGTAAGAAACTCTGAATTATTTAACCGTGAAGTAAATGCTTTGAAGATAAAAGAAAATGCTGGAGAGGGTGCAGCAATGCACTACAAGAGTCTCAATCAATTAACAGACCAAATGAATCTTGCTAAGAAGTATAATACTGGACCAGACTATGCAAAAAAGCAGGCAGAGCAGTTGGCAGCAAACAAGGCTGCAGCAGCAAAGAAGGCAGCAGATGAAGCAACACTAAAGAAGTTTGGCGGAAACCAGATAGCAGCATCACAGTTTGGTAACTGGCCAGTTAAAAGAGCAATGGGCGGAATAATTCCTAAGCGCTTTGCGCTTGGTGGTTTTGCAAAGGGAACAGATACAGTACCAGCAATGCTAACCCCAGGAGAATTTATTATGAGCAAGTATGCCGTAGACTCCTATGGAGTAGACAATATGAGAAAGATTAATAATGGAGATTCTATTGGCGGTACAGTGTATAATAATACATATACATTAACAGTCAATGCTAAGACAGATGCAAATCCAAACGATATTGCACAAGCAGTAATGTCAACAATTAAGCGTGTTGACGACAGAAGAATTAGAGGAGTGTCACTAAATGGCCGATGAAGAGATAGACCCTAGGGTAACCTATATACGTGGTCGTAAAAAATATAACAGGCCTAGTGGTATGCTTTGGTCTGAAAACTCTGGCACACTTCAAAATGGTTTATATGTACCAAATGGGTATGAGGTCGGAGTTGATCCAGAAAGCGTTGAAGATCAAACACTTTTAGATCAGTTTATGCTTATTACAGATGACAATAGGCAGCCACTTGAATTTTCACAAGAAAGAATTGAAAAGCGTGAAAGAATGATTAATGGTCGAATGAGATCATATCATATTGCGGACAAACTTACACTCAGCACAAGTTGGAACATGATTCCTTCTAGATCTCATGCGAACGTTCCAACATTTAATACTGCTACTGGAATATCTCCATATAAGGCTTACACAACTGACGGTGGTGCAGGTGGAGCAGATATGCTTGAGTGGTATGACTCACACAAGGGATCATTTTGGGTATTCCTTGCATATGATAGAAAAGGTATTTTTAAAGGAACGCCAGATCCCTATGACCATCTTGCACAATATAACCAACTTATTGAAATGTTTATTAGTGACTTTTCATACTCTGTTGAAAAACGAGGAAGCAATTTTGACTACTGGAATGTCTCAATAAGTCTGGAAGAGGTATAATGTTTGAAGATAAAGACCTGCAAACATTTTTAGAGACTTCTTCAACGATAAGAAATAAGTCAATAATTACAGCAGAATGGAACATGAACATACCAACCAATATTAAGCATATTGGAAATTATAGGTATAGACCGACACGGTCTGACTCTATTTATTCTTCACTGCCAACCAGTTTTGATATTAATGATGCTGGTAATTTTTATACAGCAGCAACCGATGCAGACGTACTCATCGATGGAACATTTGACAACGACGACATACCAACAACATTTTTAACTAAAAAAGAAAAACTAAAAACCCTATACTCCTTAGAGGCATGCTTTGAACAGTTTAGACCAAGGTCTGGAATTAATAAGGCTGTATTTTTTAAGGACAACGGAACAAGAGTTCACCATCCAAACCTTTTCATGGCAGATAGACCAAGATATTATATGTCAGATAAAAATGATAAGTTTAAATATTGGACATCGTACAGAACAGAGGGCGGTCAAGAATACGGAATTGCATCAAATGTAAGAGGTTCTCAAAATTCTATAGAAGATGCATGTCCATTTGTTGTATACAAAGAAAAAGTTCCAGCAAATAGGGTTGTTATTAAAATGCAAACACATATTGGGACAGAAAATCTTGGACCATTTTCTTCATCAACAGGAGCATTTGCTGATCCATTCTTTGGTGATTTAAATAAAAAAGTTCCAAGCAAATGGAAGATTCAGTTTTTAAAAGAAGATAAGTGGGAAGATGTAATTTCATTTAATCCAACAATACAAAGAGCAGATGGATCACCTATAATTAAAAGTGACGGCTATGTTGAGATTGCATATGGGCTGGTTGTACCAGAAGAATGGAGAGCAAACTTTGTTTTTGCAGAAGTATACACAAGCGTATCTTTGCTTCCTGAAGAGTCTGTAATTGGATATGCGTATCTTATTAAAGAAAATGATAACGATATAGGAAAGTTTTATATTTGGGATGGAACAGACTACACAGTCATTACTCCAAGATATGGATGGTACGTTCAAGATGAGACAGTAAACAGGCTAACAAACTTTGTTGTAGATGCCACATCACCCAATGTGTTTATAAGATCTATAGATGGCAAAGCACAATATAGGGAGTTTGAGTATATCTCTGGAATAAGAGTTGTAGTAGAAACTATGAATGTAAAAGACTCTACCTTTGACCTCATAGAAATTTCCCCAAGACTAGCAATGAATGTTTCAGATAAAACTTTAGACTACTCTATAAATAAGAGCGCATCAGACCTTGGAATAAGCGGTTTACCAGTTGGACAGTTAGTTGCATCTGATGGAAATATCAATATATTTGATTATGACCAGGCATTTAATGAGAACAACTCATCAAGCATAATTGCAAAATATGTAAATAGACATATTCAGTTTAAGTTTTACGAAGTTATAGTAGATGTTGATGGGTGGGATTATTATGTACCAATGAAGACACTATACTCTGATTCATTTCCAAAGCAAGACCTTTTGGGCAAAACAGTTTCTCTTAGTTTGAGAGACATGTACTGGTATCTAGAATCAATGACTGCACCACAAATATTAATGACGGAGGTTTCGGTAAGTTCTGCCGTTTCACTTTTGTTAGATCATATTGGTTTTTCTAATTATACTTTCAGAAGAGTTGAAAATGAAAAAGAAATTATAATCCCTTATTTTTTTGTTGGTCCAGATAAGAGTGTTGCAGAAGTCCTTCAGGACATAGCAGTATCAACACAGACGGCAATGTTCTTTGATGAATATAACAATTTTGTTATGATGAGTAAAGACTATATAATGCCAACAAAAGATCAAAGGCCAACAACATTTGAGTTAAAAGGAACCAACGATTTTTTCCAAGAGAACGAAATTAAAAATAAAACTATTGCAAAAACAAAACTTGCAAATGTTATTTCTGTTTCCGCTCAGTCAAACAATGTCTACAATGATGGAGTTATTAACTATACGACTAGACACATTCAAAGATCTATTGGATCATTAAGACAGGCAAGCCTTTTAGATGAAGAAAGATTCTATACATATAAGCCTGCTCTTTTGTGGGAAGTTTCTGGGACAGAAAATACAAAATCAATTAATAATGAAGTAAACACGCAGTCTTCTTATGTGCTTAGCGCAATACCTTTAAACTCTGACCTTACAGCAGATGTTCCAGTTGTAAAAAATAACATTGTAATAAACAACACATTTAGCCTAGGAGAGGCTGCATATTGGATTACAAGATACAACGGATACTTTTACTCTCAAGGTGAAATTATTAAATATGATGCGGTTCAATATAATGTTACTGGTTTTGGAAATGTTTGGATAACATCTACAGAAGATTATCAGAACTACTTTTCTAAATTACCATTTAATGGAAAGATATACCCAACTGGTCTTGTAAGAATTTATTCGGAACCAAAATACTTTGAGCAGTCTGGAGTAATTAAACTTCAAAATGGTCCAGTTGTTAAGCATGGTCGTGGACAATTTGGAACAACCGTTGTTGCACACTCTGCTGGAATATCTGAATATTGGAAGTCTGATGATAATGTTAAAGGGTGTTATATGGTTTCAGACTATCTTTTTGAAAAAGATTTAGGGGACTTAATAGTTGAAGTAACAATTGGCCCAGGTGCTACTCAACAAGAGATAGACATCCTCAAGGCTGCTGGCAAGGTTACACCAGAAGGATATTCTTCAGATGCTCTTGCAAGAACATCTTCTAGAACTGGAATTATTAAAAACTTTATGTCAACATCAATGGTTGGTGAAATAACAACAAAGACTCAACAAATACCAGGATCTATTCAGTCTTCTGCACTATCCCTGACTGGTCCAAATTTTACAACAAAAGAAAAACCAAGAGACTTCATATCCTATGTCCATAAAACATTAAATAACAAAAAGTACAAACATTTTGGAACTAGGTTAAGAATTGTTGGAAAGATAGAGAATAATTCAGACAGAGGGCAAACGTCCAACGGATCTTCAACCTACTATGTTGTAAACGGTTCAACCCCAGACAAAAATATAAACATTGCAGGAGGCTCTGCTGGACTTGCAGTAATGCTAAACCCAAAAACAAACGTAGGATATTACTTTGAGATAGCAGCACTAGGACTTGGAAGTCTATCTGAAACAGATAGGCAAAGTGTTAGTAATGTTTTCTTTTATAAAGTAAAGTCTAATAACGGAATAGGTGTGCCAATAAGTTTGTGGGATGGAATTGCACAGATTACTGTTGACGATGGAAAGTTTACTGGTCAGTCAAGAATGTTTGCTGAAGAAAATCCAACGGTATATGATTTAGCAGTAGAGTACGAAGACATAGGAAAAACAAGAAGATTCTATCTATACATAAATGGAAGACTAATAAAGACAGTAGATGACAATGATCCACTACCAGTCTACTCTGATATGGCATTATTTACAAGAGGATCTTCAAGAGCAATGTTTGAAAATGTGTATGCCCTATGCAATAACTATTCGCAAAATACTTCATTTTCTTTGGGGGCTCCAGTTAACTCAGTATTTGGTGATACAGAGATTGACGCAAATGAGTCTTTCAGAAAATATGCAATTAGTGGTTTAATTCAAAATACGTATCTGTCTGGGATTGGTTCATCAGAGCCACCAAAGTATGATATATATTTTGAAGAATTTGGGAGCATCATGAGAGAGGCAGCAGTGTTTAATTTTAAATATGATAAAGCGTATCCAGCATTAACAGCAAAGATATCCCCAACATTCAACAAGATAAAGGGGTATGTTGTTTCTGGTTTTAGAGCAGGTTCTTATGGCGCAGAGTTTCTTATTTTTAATGCAACAGACACTGCCCTGAGTTTAGATGAAACAAGTGGAAACTATTTAAGGGTTCAGGGAATCACATTTACTCAGCAGTCAAATAATAACTTAACTGTAGATGATTATTTTAATAAAAATAGTCTTGAATCAAACCCTCAATTTGTTGCAGACAGATTGATATCAAATCCTTTTAAATTTAAAAAAGACTACCAAGATATTAAACTTAGCAGAATGACATACGGGAAAAAAGATTTTTCATTAGATACTACGTATATACAGTCACAAGACGAGGCTGCAAGTCTAATGAAGTGGCTAGTTGAAAAAACGACAAAGCCAAGAAGGTCTTTGGGGGTTAAAATATTTTCAATACCTACAATTCAACTTGGAGATATAGTAACTTTGGATTATAAAGAAAATGGTATAAGCATGGCATCGAACTCTTCAGGTAGGTTCGTTGTTTATAATATTGAGTTTTCAAGAAATTCTGATGGACCAGATATGACATTATTCTTAAGTGAGGTGATTTAATGGCAAGCCAAATTGATGGTGGCGCAGGGGCTACTGAAGCAGTTGCAGCACTTCCAAAAGCAATCGTAAAGTCAGATGATAAGTCTGTAAAGATTGCAACACCAGACCTTATTATTTTTGATGATGATGTTATGTCTATTGAAATAATGACAGACCTTATATTTGAGGATATCGGCGGCTACGAACTTGCCACAATATCTAGACACGATCTTGTTAATGGGCAAAAGGTTATTTATGCACCAATTAAAAATTTAACAGATCTATACTTACAGTATAATCCTAACAACGTTTTAAGGCTTCAGTCTTCTGACTCATACTTTAAGTCTCTGTCTTTATCTATTTTCGATCATCTTCCAGTATGTGGAACTGGATATGACTTAGTTGGAACAGACCCAGACATAACAAAAAGAACAAAGGTTCCAAACTGCAAGTCAGTATATATTGACCCAATAACTGGTGATTTGGTTATTAATTTAATCAATGTTAAAGAAAGTGAGCAGGTAGAGGTTCAGGTTTTAACAAGCGGAGACGTTTTTAATGATACAATATATGGTGGGAGTAATTAATGATAACTAATATAGGTAAAAATCTTTTAGCCAAGTATCTTGTTGGGCAAACCCAGTCATATGCCTCACATATTGCCGTTGGCTGTGGAGCCACTCCAGTGGCTTCTGATGGTGGTGTATTTGCAGACTACTCACAAAAACAGTCTTTAGATTTTGAAATGTTTCGTGTTCCAATTATATCCAGAGGATTTGTAAATGAAGACGGTATTGACAAGGTAGTACTAACAGCCGAACTACCAACAGAAGAAAGATATGAAATAACAGAGGTTGGAGTATTTTCTGCTGCATCCAATCCAGTTGCTGGATCTTTTGATAGCAGAAATATATACTCTTTTGCAGATACAGATAACTGGTTATATCAACCGATTGGTTCTGCTGCAGTAGAAATACAGTCTATATATCAGCCACTAGACGGTGAGTCTTCTAACGGAGTGATAAATCAAACTTTAAATGTTTTTGAAACAAATGCAGATAATAGAATTTTTACACAATCAGACAGAATAGCAAGAAATGAAAGATGTAGATTTTTAAACAATATAATTGCTATAGTTGGAAACGATGCTACATTAACAGCAAACTCTTCAGGCAAGTTGCAGATAGGTTCGGGATCTAAGTATATAAGACTTAACGAAACCACTGTAGACTTTTCAAAAAATAGTCCCTTAGATGAGTTAAGGTTGGCATTTTCTGTAGTTAACAAGGTTGCAAACTCTTTGACTGTTCCAGATAACGTTAAGATATTGCTGGAGTTTTCTCATGCAGGTCCGCAGTCTAGTCAAGAGTATGCAAGGTTTGAAGTTGACATTGACCATGAATCTTACTCTGCTGGAACTTCACTAGACAAAAGAAACTTGGAGTCAAACAGGTATATAGTTGTGTCAAAAGCATTTAAAGACCTAAACAAAACTGACAACTTTGACTGGAGAGAGGCAAGTGTAGCAAAGATATATGCTTGTGTAACTGAGGCTGGATCTCCTTCAGACTTATTCTATGTTTGTTTGGATGGTTTAAGATTAGAAAATATTACATCAACAAATTCTTTGTACGGTCTAACTGGATACTCTGTAATTAAAAGCATAGGGTCAAGGCCAATAATAAAATCAGCAAATACAACAAATTATATTGAGTTTAGGTTTGCTTTAGGTGTTGCATAATGGCAGACAAAGGAATTAAAAATGTTATTATCAAAAAAGAGTTGCTTGGCAAAGTAACATCCTCAAACTCAAGAGTTGTACGGTTTAGACTTGTTTCAGAAGATAAAAACAGAAAGTCTGCATACTCAAAGATATTCATTACTGGCTCAGAGGCTGTTGTAGTAGGTCAGGGAGATACCCAAAGAAATGGAAACACAATTTCAGCAACCTGGTCGTTTGGAACTGTTTCTTCACAATCAACATTTGATGTATTCGTAGGATTTGATGGAGCAGAACCCTCCTATATTGGATCCACTACAGCACAAAACTATTCTTTTTTAAAAAATGGAACACAGTCTGTAAGAGTTATAGTCCAGATATCATCAATAAATCCAAGACTCAGACCCTCTTTAGAGATATATGATTCTGAAACAGTGAGTCTGGTATAATTATAGTATGGCCATTTTACCTGTACCAGAAAGAGGACAACCTTTAGACGTAACATATATCTATCAGATTGTTAAGGCTATTAATGATTTGTCAACTCAGGTGTCTCCTTCTACATATAAGTATGTGACTGTGGACACGCCAAATGCTGGTAGGCAAAGTGTCAAGGCATCAGAGGCAAGAATTATTGGTGGATACGTACAGGTAACAACAAGCACAACACAGACTGCTGGATCTTCTCAGCCATTTTCCTATGATTTTCCAAGCGAGTTTAAGTTTGCACCAGTTGTAACAGCAACGCCAGTAAACGTTGGAAATACAGATGCTGGTAAAGATGTAACGGTTACGCTGAAAAGTGTTTCAACATCAAAAGTTGAGGGCACCGTTAAGTTCAATGCTGGAGGAGACACAAGCATTGGTATTAACCTAGTGATTATCGGAATACCAAATTAATGATTAAATGTCAAAAGTGTAATGGAAGAATGTTTATAGATCGACAGTATACAGAAATAAATAATCTAGAACTATACTGCATTCTTTGCGGACAAAGAAAGTTTTTTCATCCACCTAGCAATTCTCAGGAGGGCCTATGGCTACTAAAAAAGGAACAATTGAGAGCGAAAAGTACAATGAGTCACCTGTAATTTCGGGTAACAAGAAGGTTTGGTTTCTTAACGGAGACCTAGTCAGAATTCATCACTATAATCACTCTAACGGAATCATGTCTGTTTATAATATAAACAAAGACCAGATTGAAAGTTGTTTAATTAGTGAGTTTAAAAATAAAAGAGAACGAGCATACACAGTAGGTCAAACCGCTGAGTTGGTTAATCGTCATAAAAAATATATGCCGTCATTAATGAAACGAGGAGTCATTCCATTTCCTACTGGGTCACAAAAGGGTGGTGCAAGAGGATTTCAGGTAAGATCATATTACTCAGAATCACAGGTAAGAGAGATTCGTGATATACTTGCTACACACCATATCGGTAGACCAAGAAAAGATAAGTTAGTTACAAATGATATTACCCCTAGCAAGCAAGAGTTGACACGAAGAATGGGTGATGGTATACTTACTTATAGAAGAACTGAAGATGGAAGATTTGTTCCAATTTGGAATGAATCCATTTAACGAAGGGTATAAAATGTCAGACAGCAATTACGTAGTAACGAATGAACCAACAAAGGTATCTGTAACACTTGGATACACATTAAATCTAGGAAACTTTCAATCATTAAGGCTTGATCTTGGTGTTGTTGATAGTTCACGCAATGGAGAAACAGTAGACCAATCTTTTGAGCGTGTATACAAGTTTGTTGAAGACAAACTAACTGCAAAGATTTTAGAAGCCCAGTCTGAGGCTGCTGAAGGATAATGGCAGAACGCAAAGACCGCATGGCTTTGCTTTCAAGATACAGCAAGTATCATACCGCAAGGTACGAATCAAAGCCATCCCTTAACCTAAATGTAGAGCAGTGGGCTTCAGATGCCCTTGTAGAATCATACACTCTACCAGGATGCTACGATATACTTGAGTATTACTTTTCAGTTGCAGAGAATCCTTCGTGGAACTACTTTGCATACAACGCAGAAAAAATATTGCAGGCACAAAAAGATAAAAATCGTGATGATGAAGAAAGAGCAGAGCGCAGACGAATGGCAAAGGAGTGGTTAAGTGAATAATACAGAGGCAAAACTACTTACGGCTGTTTTAAAAGATAAACAAATCCATGTTCTTCTTCAAGCAAATGTTGATAATCTTCTGAGAACCCACGGAGACATTTGGAACTTTGTTAGACTTTACTTTGAAAATAATTCAGTTCTTCCACCAGCAGAATTAGTGACTGAAAAGTTTAGAGACTTTGAGCCAGCAGCAGGTGTTGGTGCAACAAAGCATCATCTTGAAGAGTTGCAGGGCGAGTATCTTACAGATAGCCTAAAAGATATAATCAGGTCTGCAGCATCTGAGATTCAAAACAATAATGGAACTGGTGCTCTTAATGATTTAATTACAAAGACATCAGAACTAAAAAAGAATACTGCTGCTATTCGTGACATTGATGTGACAGATCTTGAGTCTGCTATTGCATACTTTGAAAATGTTAAAAAGCAACAAGCATTAGGCTTGTCTGGAATTAAAACAGGTTTACCAGGGTTTGATAACTATCTTCCTTCAGGAATTATGCCAGGCCAACTTGGCGTGTTCCTTGCTTACCCAGGAATTGGAAAGTCTTGGCTTGCACTATACTTTGCAGTTCAGGCTTGGAAGCAAGGCAAGTCCCCAATGGTAATTTCGCTTGAGATGTCTGAGACCGAAGTTCGTAATCGTGTGTTTACAATTATGGGAGAAGGTCGTTGGTCACACCGCAAGATTAGTAATGGTGAGATTGAGATTGACATGTTAAAGGATTGGCATGCAAAGAATCTTGCAGGCAAGCCAGAGTTTCATATCATATCAAACGATCAGGGCGGAGAGATCAACCCTTCAGTTCTTCGTGGAAAGATTGATCAATACAAGCCTGACTTTGTAATTGTTGACTATTTACAATTGATGGCTCCTAACCAGAAGTCAGATAACGAAACGGTACGAATGAAGAACCTTTCACGAGAACTTAAACTGATGGCTATCGGTGAAGAGGTTCCTATTATTGCTATCTCATCTGCTACACCAGACGATGTTAATGACCTGTCTACAGTTCCTACGCTGGGTCAAACAGCCTGGTCTAGACAGATTGCTTATGATGCTGACTGGGTACTTGCACTAGGCCGTGGTACCAATAGCGATATCATTGAGTGTGCATTTAGAAAGAACCGTAATGGATTTATGGGAGACTTTTTAGTACAGTGCGACTTTGACAAGGGATACTATAGATATAAAGACTTTGAAGATAAGTAGTTATAATATGGTATGTCTGAAATCAAGAAGAACTTGCCACCAACCTTCTACCATCACAAGCCTATTAAGAGGTTTTACATTGATGGAGTAATTCATGACGACTCAATGATTGGAAGACTCAAAGAAGAGTATATCCGACTATTGATATCAGAAATGAAATTAAGTGGATATGTTCCAAGAATTGATCTTGACCCAGATTTCACCATAAGGTATAATGATATAAAGAACTTTTACGAATTTGAATTATCAGTACAGGCAGTCTACGCAGGGAAGAGGAAAAGCGAATGGATAGCAGGAATAGACGGAACAACTCCAATCTTTATTCCGCAGAACAAGTCAAGCGAGTCCTTACAGGATCGGGTATTACCGTAGAGTCTGAAC
>Ga0078894_10000752_pt1 | contig 23158 bp, 10 predicted proteins | sample LauGreSu1BDMLBSD_2_FD_67506 | JGI IMG/M metagenome (GOLD analysis project Ga0078894, IMG submission 67506) | Freshwater lake microbial communities from Lake Michigan, USA - Su13.BD.MLB.SD (version 4) (version 4) | ecosystem: Environmental > Aquatic > Freshwater > Lake | place: Lake Michigan... | reverse complement strand
CCGGTCGAGCAGCTTCGCAATATGCAGGTCAAAACAGCATTACCTTGGGTATCTCTACTTGCCATTCATCAAGAGTTCGCTGCGGGTAGCGGTAAAGGACTAAGCGGACAGGATCTAGCCCATAAGATGCGGCTTCCTGTTAGTTGGGTGACTGACGCCTTAGATGCACTGCAGTCGTTGGGTTATGTGGTTGCTGGTAAACAACTACAAGGGTCTGCAACATCGGGTGCACCACAGGTCACTGATCCCTATTTCCCCACAGCTCCTGCCACTAACCTAATGGTCACTAAAGTGACCGCAGATCTTAGTAGCCCCATGGAGCATTGGGTGGAAAACTGGCACTTCGATATGCCCATAAATCTGCGCAAGGCCATCCATCTCATAGGTCGCGACCATGGCGAAGCGACAATGAGTGATATTCTGCAGGCGCTCTGATCCCGGCTTGAAGCAAGCGAGAAACTGGCATAACCACTTCCCTACCTGCTCATAATTCAAGCGCCGCGAACCGCCCCAAGCCCCTAAATCCACAACCATTTTGGGCCATCATATTTTAGCCTCAAGATTTCCCTGGCTCTGCCGATGGAATCTCTAAAGATGGCTGGGTGTTAGGTCCAAACCCGGAGCACCGAGCGCCCCTGAAGCGAAGGGGGGATGGTTGAGCACTAAACTGAGAGTAATGACACGCCAACTACAGACCGTAGCACTTGCTTGCTGCGCTTGGTGGCTTGCAGTTTCTTCTCAGCTTTCTAGCGCCGATGCATCTACCTTTCCCCTCAGCTACGCGGCGAGGCTCACTCAAAGCAGCGGCGCTCCAATCGAAGGGCCTCTCGATATCGAAGCTAAGTTTTATCTCACCGACGTCGGAGGATCACCGCGGGGGCGTGTCTTTAGCTTCAGTGACATTCAACTGTCACAGGGTGTGCTCACCCTCAACTTCGAACTGAGTGTGGCAGAGATCGAGATTATTTTTGGCGATGGATCACAACCTATTTATATCGAGCTCACGGCTGCAGGGAGGATCTATCCGCGACAGAGGTTTAGTTTCGTCCCATACGCCCTACGCATACCAGTTGACGATAAGACGCTCGCATTTAACGGCGACGGCAAGCTCTCACTCGCGACTACGGGTAGCAGTGGCGCCGGTAAATACCTAACCACTGATGGCAGCGGCAAACTCACTTGGTCCGTGCCTCCCACTATCACCGAGCAAGACATCAAACCAACGGCATCACCCACGTTTGCGGGTCTTTCGGTAAGTGGAGACCTGAAGATTGCTGCCGCCAAGACCTTAGGACTCGGAATATTTGACAACACCAGTGAAGCCGTCATGGTTGCGACGTTAAATGCTAGCGGCACCACCTCATCAGATGCAGGTAAAACCTGGTACAACTCCACGTCAAATCAAATCAAATTCTGGGATGGTAGTCAGGCAAGGTCACTCGGCGTGTCGGGTTCTGGTCTCTCAAGTCTCAACGGCCAGACGGGTAACAGCCAATCGTTTGCGCTGGCAAATACGGGCACGGCACCGTCAATTAACTCAAACCTGAACATCCACACGCTGAGTATTCCAATGGCATCAGCAGGAGCAACAGTAACTGCTGGCCTCATCTCCAATGCAGATTATCAGCTCTTCAGCAGCAAACAAGCGGCCGGCACCTACCTAAGCGGTCTCACTGGAGACGTAATTGCGACAGGTCCCGGCAGTGCTCAGGCGACATTATCCAATACGGGAGTGACTCCGGGTACCTATACTAAGGTTGCGACTGATGCGAAAGGTCGCGTTTATCTCGGCGCATCGCTATCAGCAATTGATATTCCGCCACTGTCAGCATCTAGCATCACAACCGGCGTGTTACCAGTCGGCAACGGTGGTACGGGTGCCTCTAGTTTCACTAACAACGGCGTCATCCTTGGCAACAGCAGCGGGAATCTCCTCTCTACTGCTGCAGGGACGGCTTACCAAAGCTTAGTTGTTCCGAGTAACGGTGGGATCCCATCGTTTGGCGCAATCAACCTCTCGGAATCAGCAGCTATAACCGGGCGACTACCAGCGTCTGCTGGGGGTACTGGAATTAACTCTGCTGCAACTTTTCCCGCGAGTGGCGTGATAGTAACTGAAACAGCTAACGAAACACTGAGTAGTAAGACCCTGGCTTCGCCCCTAATAACCAGCGGGACGCTTAATGGGGCCTCCCTGATTGGAGGCTCCGCTACCTTAGACACCACGGGTAGTATCACCGTAGGTAGCGGCAATTTTAATGGCGATTTAGTGCTTCGCGGTAACGGCATAAATGCAAGAAATCTCGTCATGAACGACAGCACCAATAATAATTTCCTAGCCCTGAAAGCCCCCAACAATTTAGCCGCTTCAACTTCGTGGACGTTGCCAGTAAGCGATGGGAGTTCTGGGCAAACCTTGATTACGAATGGCTCTGGCGTCCTCTCTTGGGCTTCCGGTCTAGCACCCACAGGTGCCGCCGGTGGAGATCTCACTGGTAACTTTCCAAGCCCTTCACTCACAGCCACCGGTGTAGCAGCAGGTACCTACACTAAGGTGGCAACCGATGCGAAAGGGCGTCTCTACTTCGGGGGTACGCTTGCGGTCGGAGATATTCCGTCACTACCGACTTCCATTATCACGTCGGGAAATTTGCCTGTTAGCAACGGTGGCACCGGTGCCGCTAATTTCACCACAAACGGCGTCATGCTTGGCAACGGGAGTAGTAACATCCTGTCGACCGCTGCTGGGACTGCATATCAAAGCTTAGTTGTTCCGAGTAATGGTGGGACGCCTTCCTTCGGCGCGATCAATCTATCGCAGTTGGCTGCTATCACAGGGATACTCCCTGCGTCTGCTGGTGGTACCGGCATCAGCTCCTCAGCGACCTTTCCAGCAAGTGGTGTGGTAGTCACGCAAACTGCGAATGAGACTTTGACAAACAAGGCACTTACGTCTCCAGTGATAACTTCTGCGACGATTAATGGGGCTTCCGTTGTTGCGACCACCGGAGATATATCCGCAGGTGGCGGCACCTTTAGCGGCAATGTTGGGATAGGGACGACGGCGCCTGCAGGAAAACTAGATGTCGCAGGATCCATCTGCCTAAACGGCGCCAATTGTATTAGTTCATGGCCTGCTGGTAGCGTCACCTCTGTGAATGCTGGTACGGGTCTCACAGGAGGCCCCATTACATCAACTGGTACCTTATCTCTTGCGAACACTGCAGTGACTGCTGGTGCTTATATTCGGGCAAATATCACGGTAGACGCACAGGGACGTCTAACAGCAGCCGCAAACGGATCCAGCGTATCCCTAACCTCCGAAGTTACTGGTACACTCCCGATTGCCAACGGTGGTACAGGAGCGACAACTGCATCCAACGCGTTCAATGCATTGTCGCCGATGACTACGTTAGGTGACTTTATTTACGGAGGATCGTTAGGTGTCGGTACTCGCTTAGGCGGTAATACGACGACGACCAAACAGTTTTTAACTGGTACAGGCACAGGATCCGCAGCAAGCGCTCCAACATGGGGCGTTCTCGCTGCCAGCGACATCCCCGCTCACAGTGCTTCACTAATCACATCGGGTACTTTAGGCGTAGCCAATGGTGGTACCGGTGCTTCGACCTTAGCCGCCAACAATGTCCTATTGGGCAATGGTACAAGTGCCCCACTCACGATAGCTCCTGGTACTAGCGGCAACGTACTAACTTCGAACGGCACCACCTGGACTAGCGCAGCACCTTCGTCCCATTGGACCACGTCTGGATCAGATGTTTACCGCAGCAGTGGAAACGTCGGGATTGGGACAGCGAACCCTGTAACTAAACTTGACATCTATGGCTCTCCATCTCCTGACTTTGGACTGCGCGATCCAAATGGTGGTCTGCGCATGACGACTCAGGGCGGCTGGAACTATATAGAAAGCGCAGGTTCGGGTTTCGCCGGTGCTGCACCCCTTTTGTTTACCGATCAGGCAGCTGCACATGTGTGGATGACGATTGGGGCGTCAGGCAACGTCGGGGTTGGCATTACGGCACCTACTTCGAAACTAGAAGTCATCGGCAAAATCACCACTATTGGTGCCAGCGGGGTTACATGGGACCATATGTCATTGTCGGCCGATGGTTATAATGCCTACGTCGATGTCGGTAACGCCAATAATCTTAAATTCCGCATTAATACCGGAACAACCGATGGCCCAGACACTGCAACCTACAGCGATGTAATGACGCTAAGCGGCAACGGCAACGTCGGGATTGGGACGACGTCCCCGGCAGCAAGCCTTGACGTCACCGGAGGTATTCGCGCCCGTGGGGGAGCTCCAGGTGCTAACGGCGTCAGCAACAATGGGTTTGCATTCTCTTCTTCTGGTGACAATGACTCAGGAATGTTTAGCGATGGCGACGGACTCGTCGAATTTTACACGAACTCAGTCGAGCGCATGCGCATAAACTCCAACGGCAACGTCGGGATAGGAACGTCTAATCCTGTCTACAAACTAGATGTGATGGGTTCACCTAGATTCACCGGCACAGGCCAAAGCGTATTCGCGACGGACGCAAATCTCAGCAGCTATCTATACATCGAACCAATCAACTCTATTGAGTCCTCCTACGTAAGCTTGGGCGCTCAGAGTGCAGTTACGGGCCCAGAAACACTGGCAATCCAACCTAATGGAGGTAGAGTCGGCATCGGTACAACTGACCCAGCCGGCACTCTTCACGTAGCAAAATCTTCGAACGTGGCAACGTTGGTAGTTGGTGACACAGAAGGATCTCTTGATGACAACAAGAATGGATTTAACCTACTAGCCTATTCAGATGGTAACAACTATTTTGATTCAAAAAGCCAGCCAGGCGGCTCGACCTTTTTCCGCGTTGGCGCCGGGAGCGAGTTTGGCTGGAGCAGAACTTGGATGACCGTAAAAAACTCCACCGGCAACGTCGGCATCGCTTCAACAGCGCCAGCGGCAACCTTAGACGTCGTTGGGAACGCACGTATATCCGGTGGACTTGGTGACATCATCTACTCGACGCAGCCTGCTAGTCGCTACTATGCACCAGGGGCCGGTTGGCGGCACACTGGTGAATATCTGACTATCGCGGTGCCATCAGGCCCGCCACGACGCTATCGGATCACAAATCGTCAAATGGCAACCCAGTCATACTCCGGCAGCATCGTCATGGCGCTGAGTACCAGTAATACCAGTGAATCACCGTCACCATACTACCCTTATCAATCGGTAGTAGCTGCGAGTTGGAGCACAGTTAATGCCGACACCTACGTGACCTTAAATGGCGGAACCACAACCACTTACTACGTATGGATTAACTTCAGTTCTGCGGGAGGCGCGGTTGCAAGCGAGAATCGAGCATTCTGCGATCTCTTCGCTGTCCAAATGTAATGTTCACATGTTTAAAGGCCTTGCGGCCATCATCATCTAGCCTAATATACCCGAGTCAAAACCAAAACCCTTAGCGTCGATGTCGGCTTCGTCTCACTAAGTGGCACCGTCAGTACTGCACCGACAACGCTGAAGTTGTCCGTCTTCACTCCGTCGACAAACACCTGAGCAAAGGCATTGGCCGGCATAGGCTTAGCCAACTGAAAGACACTGCTGTGCTCCTCGACGACTTTATATTTGAAATTGACCGCCTTAAGATCATCGGCATTGCAAGTAAACGAAATCATATCCTGCGAAATCTGGACGTTTTCGATGCAGTCCTCAGGACTACTATCAGAGCTAACATCGACCTTTCCATCAAGCGGCGACTGCGGCAACTTATAGCTAAGCGGTGTGCTACGGTCAGCAAAGTTATAATCGACTGTGACTTGCCGTCCGTCTACGACATCATCAGCCAAGAACACTAAATCATCGACATCGTGACTCACCTTTAACTCAGCACCGGTAACACTATCGGTAACTTTGACCGATAGCGGCCTATCACCTGTTGGATGAACAAAGGCGCTATAGATAAGTTGCTTAGAGTCCACTCTTCGGTAGGTGACCGTGATCTCCTGGTCATCACCGGGTGCCACCGAAAAATCTACCGTTTGGCTAGCCTCGTCGTAGATGAAATCTTCAGTCGCAACTCCGTCCACAAATACCATCAGCGGACTATCGTCTTTAGCGATATTCCCGAGTTGGAACCGGCGGCTAAGCCCGTTTTGCGACCTATAGCTAACGACAATATGCGCATAACTTGGAGGAGCCTCGATGAACGCAATTTCTCGCGTTACTGGATTAAAACTGTATTGGCTAGCTTCTAAGGTTTGGCCGTTCACTTCAACGATCAAGGTCGAAACATCTGGCGCCTCAGCCACCTGAACTGAGTTAAAGATCGGCACGGGATCATGGCGGTATGAGATGTGCAGGGCCGTTTGATTAGGCGACACGTTAGTTAGAATAAGCGTTGACCCTTCGATGCGATAATCACTGGTGGCCATGCCGTCGATGGTGACCACTACTGAATCCGGAATAGGAACATGCGGTAGCTGAAAATGCCGACGTACCGTCCGCGCAGCATCTTGGGCGATTGCGCGCAAGGTATCTCGGTAGTTGTTCTGACAGATACTGCTACCAAAGCCCCCAACTAATCCAATTAGCTCTAAGATACGGTTAGCTGGCCTCTGCGCATTGCTGTAACACTGCATGTCGCTTGGGCCCCAAGTTAGTGCATAGACTTTTGACGACGATGCTTCGCGTCGCGGTGGCAGCAAAAGACTCGCTAAGTCCTGCGGTCTCTGCCCTACTGTGCAAAGTTCGCTTGTCGAATCCTTGGGGCGAGTGGGGATACCAGTTATGGGATCAACCGGCTCAGGACAGTAGCTATCCTCATCAGTCACAAATAGCACGCCGAGCATGGCATTTGGTCGCAGCCAGTTGTTGGAGCCAAATGCGCAGGTGCCAGTCAGATGCTTATAGGTATTGAGAATACTCTCCTCGAAGTCCGAGCCGCGAGCACCTATGTTTAGAATCGTGTTGAGGAATTTTCCGCTAGCGTCAGGATCGCCTTTGACTATCGGCTGACCACCAGGGAGGCCATCTGCACCGTATAGTTGACACCCATCGCCGCGCACCAAATTGGGGTTACTTGGGTTATCGGAGGTGATGACACCTATGCGCCAGTCCACATCGCCAAGCTGATCGATGAAGTCGCGCATCCCCTCAGCAAGCATGGCCTGCACTGCCGCCATCGAACTGGAATTATCGACGACTACAACCAGATCAAGCTCCTCGGTGGAGCTGATCGGATAATCGCGGATAGTCACTGACCCAGGATGTCCCTGCGTAAAGAATTCAGTCTTCGTATCTCGGCTGTGCTGCCTAAACTTGAGAACTTCCGGCGGCTTTTGCCTTAGGACTAGAGACTCTTTGAGCGTGCCGAATGCGGGTTGATAGGCGACCTCATGATCCCCAATGAGACCAGCACTGAATACCTGTTCGCTAAGTACGATGGCCGCTTTCGCATCCACCGAGTTGCCAGCAAACTGGACTTCTCTCTGGTTACAGGACCAAAGAACTAAACAGCTGAGTGATGCGCCTAAGAATCTTCTTTGTTGCACCGCGATTGAATGACTCCCGCTCACGTCTAGCCTCAAAAATAAGTATGAAAGACCCAGTGAAACATGACAGGTGGTTGCAAACCTGTCCCTGAGAGTTTCGGGTGGATCTCTTCAAACTTGAGAGGTTTTTTAAGCTATCGACGGCTGAGATTTGACCGCTTGAGGCCTGGAGAAATTAAGCCGATTTATCTCAAATCTGGCTTTTTCACCAAACTGTTGTGGAATTCTCACCGTAAAACTCGCTCCGTTCCCAGCTTTAGAACTCACGGAAATCTGGCCATTATGTAGCTTAACTAAAGCCATCGCCAAACTTAGTCCAATGCCCGTTCCGCCAGCGGCTCGGTTACGGGCCGTATCCGCACGGTAGAACGGATCAAAGATGTAAGGTAGCGACTCTTCTGGAATACCCTCACCCTTATCAGAGACAACGAAGATCATCTCTTTACTGTCTGATGACACTGTAAAGTCGACGACAGTCTCTGGGGCAGAGTGTTTAGCGGCGTTAAGAAGTATGTTTTTGAGAGCTAGCGTCAGATAGCCAGGGTTCGCACTGAAGCCACCGTGATACTGAACATTGGTCCTCAAAGTAACGCCGCGCTTCTCATAGACCAAGTGAACTGCATGCGCGAGATCTGCTACAAAATCGTCTGCTCTTAGATCCATCCAAGTCATAGCGACGGCGCGACTCTCGGCGCGCGCCAGCAACAGGAGGTCCTCGATGATACCCGTCATGTTGGTGGCTTCTGACATGATCGTGCGCAGCGAGGACCGATAATCCTCGGCGGTGCGTTCACGCCTCAAGGCGAGCTCAGCCTCACCGCGAAGGACAGCCAATGGCGTCCGAAGCTCATGCGAAACGTCGCCGGTAAAGCGACGAAGTCGTTTAAAGGCATCCTCGAGTCGATCAAGCATCTCATTAAATGTCTGGGCGAGTTGTCGCAGCTCGTCTTTTGCTTGAGGTAAAGGCAATCTCACACTCAGATCGTCGCTGCTCAGACGCTTAGCCGCCTCACTCATTTCGGTCACTGGCATCAAAGACCGCTTGGCGAGAAGATAGCCGAACACCATCGAAAGCAGCACGCCTAGAGGCAGCGAGGTCCAAAGTACCCAGGCGATTTCTTTTAACGTGTGGAAGGTCGAGTCAAGCGTGGCTCCAACCTGAATAAATTCGCCAGTAAAACGCCCATAGCGCATGACCGGCAGTGTCACTTGCCTTAGCGGTGCGTCGGTAGCACGCCGCGGGGGAAAAGTCTCTAGCGTCTCTAATCCTCGTTCAGCTCTGTAGAGAGCTTTATGAGTCACAGGGAGGCTAACACGTAGATCAGTTTTAACGCTGATCTTCCCCGACAGGTCGACCAACTGGGCATAAGGCTGAATGTGCTTCTCACCAAAGAATTGGTTGAGAAAGCGCTCCATAATGGGAGGGCTGAAGCCACGCACAAACCGTGCGTCTCTAATCGATTGCGCTGACACGATCAAAGATGCATCAACCGAGCGCAGCAGATTGTGCTCCACAATTCTGTAGAGACCAAATCCCACGCAGAGGAAAAGCAGGGCCATCCAAATGGCATGGCCCAGAGCTAATCGCAACCTAACTGGAATGCGATCAAGAAACATGCGTCACATTTTCTACCGCAACTGACGGTACCACTTTACCCTGTGTTAATGGCAAATCTAACATGTAGCCATGACCTCGTACCGTTTTAATGAGTGCATGCTCAAACGGCCTGTCCACCTTATTACGAAGATAGCCGATATAAACATCAACAACATTAGACGTCGGCTCAAAGTTCATGTCCCACACATGCTCACTGAGCTGCGTGCGACTCAACACCGTGCCTGCATGCCGCGCCAAGTACTCAAGCAGCGCATATTCTTTTGCAGTTAACTGCAGTACCTGACCGTCCCGGGTTACTTCCTTCCGGCTCGGATCGATGCGTAACGGTCCCGCTTCGATAACTGATGCCGGCTCGCCACTCGGTCGCCTTAACAGCGCACGAACCCGTGCCAACAACTCATCTAGATTGAATGGCTTGGTCAGGTAGTCGTCAGCCCCCTGGTCCAGGCCTTTGACTACATCCTCCTTGGCGTCACGAGCAGTCAAGATCAAGACTGGCGTGGTTAGACCACCGTCACGCAGAGTTTTCAGGACTTCCATCCCGTTTTTCCGCGGCAACATTAGGTCTAAAATGATGAGATCATAGGGATTTTCAAACGCGAGCCACTCCGCCTCTTGACCATCTGGAGCATGATCAACCGCGTAAGATTCCTCACGCAGCGTGCGGAGCAAGATACTTGCCAAGGGAGCATCGTCTTCGACCACGAGGATTCTCATATCGTCCCCCCAATTCTTTAGCATTTTATGCTAATCGCAAGACCATCATTATTGATAGTCGGCTGTAAACTAATATAAGTCTGATTAAATTAGAAGAGGATGAGGACTCTCACTCTTGTCACAGTGTAATAAGGACTGGACAAGACGCTTCCAAATCCATACTTAACCTCATATTTTCAGATGTTTGCCAGAAAGACGCCTATGACCAGCCCGTGCCGCCACTACCGCTCATGTTCCGGCTGCTCCAGCCTAACCACCCCGTACGCTAAACAGCTACGCGATAAAGGCATGGCACTCGTTAAGACTTTCAGCGGTCTAAAAGTCGGTGAGATCCTGAACGTAGTCCCGAGTCCCTCTCAGTTTGGATACCGCAGCTCGACTAAGCTTTGTTTGGACGAAGACAACTTTGGTCGACCTCGTATCGGCCTTTATCAGCAGCAGTCTAAAACGGTCGTCGATATCCCAGACTGCCCAGTCCATGAGCCCGGCATCAACAAACTGGTGGCTCGCCTACTGACAGGCGAGGCGGCAACGAGGATTCCGGCGCCATTTTACCAACATGGGAAAAGAGCCTTCCAGCCAAACCGTCTTAAGTTTTTAACCCTAAGAAATAGCTCCTCATTTCAGGCAGCTGGCATCATCCTGTCGCACACCGGTGTCAACGAACCAGACCTCGTCAAGTGGGCTAAATACATCGCCACAGACAAACTCTCGGTCTACGCCACCAAACTTAGTAAAGACGACGAGACCCGCATCATCGGGGCTACTGTAACTCACCTGGCCGGACCAAAAACCATTCCCTTTACCGTCGCAGGGCGAACGTTTCACCTGAGCCCACTTGCTTTCTTTCAAGCAAATCAGCAACTAGTTGGAGAATTTGTCACCGCCATCACTACTGGATTGAGTGGCGATACACTACTCGATCTGTACGGAGGCTTTGGCGCCTATAGTTATGCAGTAGCCGAAAAATTCAAACAAATCTATTTAGTGGACGGGAATATCGACGCTATAGAAGCGGCCGCAGCCCAACCAAATGCGCCGAGTAATATCCGACCAATCCATGACTCGGTCGAAAACTTCCTAGCTCGGCATGCTGGGATGCAACGGGACAGAGCAAAGGTCAGCGACGTCATCATAAACCCGCCGCGTGGCGGAATATCGACGAAAGTCAGCGCGTTCTTTGCGACTCCGTCTAAATTAGGTAGTCTAAAGTCCCTCACCTACGTCTCGTGCAATCCACAGACTTTGGTTCGGGATATGAAAATAATAACTAAATCAGGACAGTGGCAAATTGACACGGTGCAGCCCTTCGACATGTTTCCGCAAACAGAACATGTCGAGGTTGTCGCCAAACTAAGTCGTCGGTGACGTCTTAACTTAGGTGTTTGCTGTCACTTCGCTTTTTGAGGCAGCCGCAGATGCACCCGCTTTAATGCCGTTTTGCTTAAAGAACTTGCTCAGCGCATCGGAATCCAGAAGGTCGGCTACCGAGCTCACGACTAGATCTGGCCGGTAAGAGAATTTACTCAATTCATCTTTGTGAGTACCACCCGAAAGTACCAGAACTGAGTAATATCCCATCTGCGTCGCACCTAGAATGTCCGTCTCCATGGTGTCGCCGATCATAATCGTCTCGGCAGTGCGAAGTCCTAGCTCCTTCCTGGCCGCGCGGAACATGACAGGACTTGGTTTCCCTAGGCTGAAAGCCTTTTTACCCGTCGCCGCCTCAAGCATCGACACGATGGCACCGCAACCCGGGCGCAGACCACCCTCTGTCGGGCAACTAGGATCCATATTGGTCGCGATCAACTTGGCCCCACGGCCAATCAGCTTGACTGCCTTTTCGATAAGCTCGAGAGTCATCGTACGACCCTCACCTACAACAACATAGTCCGGATCGTTATCTACAATAGAGTAATCGTATTCGTGGAGAGCGTTTAAAAGGCCACCCTCGCCGATCACAAAGGCTGTGCCCCTGGGTGTCTGCGCGGCTAAGTATTGCGCGGTAGAGATTGCGCTGGTAAAGACGTGCTTCTCCTGAATGGGGATGCCCATACGGTGCATCTTGGCTACAACGTCGCGCTTAGTGCGCTGACTGTTGTTAGTCAGGAACAGAAAGGGGATTTGATCGTCCATCAGACGTCTTACAAACTCGATGGCACCAGGGATGGGTTGGTTGCCCCGGTACATCACACCGTCCATATCGATCAAAAAACCATGAGCCATAACTATTATCCTCCCAGGCCATGCTTGTGGCCAGATCTATTCAAATTATGGCACACTCGTTTTTGGCACGAAAGTGTATAATATCTATCAAATACATTCATTCTGAGAATACACATGGAACTCAATCATCTTAAATACTTCCACGCTGTGGTCAAGGAAGGCAGCTTCACCCGCGCCGCCAAAGTCATGCGGATTCAGCAGCCTACCATTAGTAAGATGGTGCGTTCTCTGGAGGAGGAACTAGGCGTAGTCCTACTCGAGCGCTACCGCACCGGGGTGCATCTAACCCACGCTGGTGGCGAGATTTTTAAAAGGTGCGAGGAGATCTTCCAAAGCGTTGAAGAAATCAAGACTGTCTCGGGACAGGAAATGACGGAGTGTCAGGGAGCGCTTTCTTTTGGGCTAACTGATTCTGCCGCTAGCTCGCTTGGGCCCCACGTACTTGAAGACTTCCTAGCTAGACACCCGAAGGTGCGGCCGTCACTTTTTTCTGGTGCATCCAATTTGATCTGCAATGAACTTATTGAAGGACGCATCGAGTTTGGTTTGTTCTTTACGATTCCAAGCAACGAGGATTTCTTCGTTAAAGAGCTCATGAAGATCCCTTTTCAGGTAGTCATCGCCAACGACCACAAACACAAACCCAAGTTGCGTTCGCAATTTATAATTTCTCGCGACATCGATTATCCAAAATCGCGGCAGTTTCCAGTTTTGGAAATGCTGAAGAAAAACAAAATCCAGTTTGATGTCGCAGCATCAAGCAACAACCTAGATTCCCAAAAGCAAATGGTGCTTAGGGGGCTAGGCGTAGCCCTGCTGCCACGCTTCATGATCAAGTCCGATATTGCGGCAGGAACTCTTTCGGTTCTCTATCCAAAAAAAGAGTTTTCTTACAGTTTAAAACTAGTCACACGCAAGAGATGGGTACTCAGCAAAAACGCAGAAACGTTCCTTGAATTTTTCCACAAGGTTATCGACGAACTTATCTAAGCTAAATACCGCATCATTGATGCAGGTAGCGCTCAATCGCATCGGCGGCGCGTCGACCCTCAGCAATAGCCCAAACAATAAGGGATGCTCCTCTACGAGCATCACCGGCGACAAAAACTCCCGGTAGTGATGTCATTCCATTTAGATCACCTGAGATGGTGCCGTTGGAACGCTGTACCAAACCAGGGGTGGCATTCACTATCTTTGAGTCAGCACCGACAAAGCCAATAGCAAGTAGTACCAAATCGACATCTAGCGAGAATTCCGTGCCAGGTTTTTTGACCAGCTGACCATCTTTGACCGCACATTGCACAGCATCTAGCTGGGAGACTTGCCCACCTACACCTCTAAACCCAGTAGTCATGACACTAAATACTCGCTCACAGCCCTCTTCATGGGCGTGTGAAACCTTTAGTGTAGATGCCACTAGGGGCCACGGTGTCTCAGCGCCGCGCTCAAGACCTGGCTTTGGCATCAGTGAGAACTCGTAGATGGACGCAGCACCCTGGCGCCGAGCGGTACCGATACAATCTGAAGCAGTATCGCCACCACCAATCACCGCCACTCGCTTGCCCTTGGCATTTATCGTCGTGCTGGCTACCTCTCCCGCGAGCACTTGATTTTGCTCGGTGAGATAATCCATAGCTAAATGCACACCCGCAAGATCGCGACCAGGGACCGGTAAGTCACGCGCTGACTCCGCGCCAACAGCTAATAGAACCGCATCAAAATCTCTCTGCAGATCATTTAGTAAAACATCTTTACCGATGCTTACGCCGAGGCTGAACTCAACACCCTCCGCCTTCATCTGCTCAATTCGTCGGTCGATTACATGTTTTGCCATTTTGAAATCAGGAATACCGTAGCGTAGAAGTCCACCAGGCTTTTGACCCCTATCAAACACACGAACCTGAAAACCCCGACGACGCAGTTCTTGCGCAGCTGCAAGACCCGCTGGGCCTGAACCAACGACAGCTACACGCTCCCGCCGCTCCTGTCTCGGAAGTATCGGCTTCACTAGACCGGCCTCGAAACCGCGCTCGATTATTGCGAGTTCTACCTCGCGTATAGTCACAGGCTGACTGTCGCGATTAAGTACGCAGGCGTTCTCACACGGAGCCGGACAGAGAAACCCAGTAAATTCTGGGAAGTTATTAGTAGCATGTAACTTTTTTAAAGCCTCCTGCCACCCCCCAGATCCAACCAAACTGTTCCACTCGGGAATGACGTTGTGCACTGGACAGCCGTAGTCACTTTGGCAGAACGGAACTCCGCAATCCATGCAGCGCTTAGCTTGCTGAACATTTTGCTCGATAGGTAAAGTTTGAGGTCCTACGTAGTCCCAATCTTTAACTCGCTCCTTAATAGGGCGATAGGCGGTCTTTTGGCGAGGAATTTCAAGGAATCCGGTTGGATCAGACATGACTTTGGACCTCATGACCGACAGTTCTTTTTATTGATTTTATGCGCCCCAACTTTTTACTGGCTGAGGCGCCATCTGTCTTTGGCGCTATTTTGACAAACTTGGCCACATGCCATTCCCAATTGGTGAGAATTGCCTGGGCTCTTTCGCTCTGCGTGTGGGAAATATGACGGTGAATCATCTGACGGAGTAGAGCAACATCAGACTCGTCACTTGCGTTTGAGAGCCTTCTCGTTTCGACTAGCGTTGGGTTACACCTTAGATGAAACAGCCCATCGGTATCGAGGACGTAGGCAACACCACCTGACATTCCCGCCGCAAAATTTCTACCAACTCCTCCGAGTACTACGACGACTCCACCGGTCATGTACTCGCAACCGTGATCACCTACACCTTCAACGACTGCGAAAGCCCCGCTATTCCGCACGGCAAAACGCTCGCCAGCAGCACCTGCAACGTAAAGTGATCCTGAAGTGGCGCCGTATAAGGTTGTGTTACCGACTACAACCGGCACATCTCCATCAAACTGAGCCTGCTTAGGTGGGACGATAGAAATGCGCCCACCACTTAGACCCTTCCCTACGTAATCATTAGCTGCACCGACCAGATTAGCCGTGATACCTGGAGCCAAAAATGCGCCAAATGATTGGCCAGCAATGCCCTCAAATCGCAAGGTAATGCTACTGTCCGGCAGACCCTCGGCCCCAAAACGCCGCGCCACTTCGCCAGAAAGCAAAGTACCGGTTGCTCGACGAGAGTTATTGATCCGACGTGACAGTACAACAGGCGTCCGATCTTCAAGCGCAGGCCGGCACTGCTGTAGCAAAGAATCATCATAGGTATCGGGAACGTAACCACTGGCTGGCTTAGTAAACTTAGGCGAAATTTGTGGCTTATGAAGAAGCGGAGCTAAATCGAGGTGGCGAGCCTTGCTCGGACCCTCGACACGCCTTTGGCCAACCAAGTCTGTCCGACCGACGAGGTCAGCAAAGCTTGTAACACCGAGATCTGCCATCCACTCTCTTACCTCCTCTGCCACAAAGAAGAAGTAATTAATCACATGCTCGGGTTTGCCGCTGAAACGCTGGCGAAGCACCGGATCCTGAGTGGCAATACCGACTGGACATGTGTTGAGATGACATTTCCGCATCATGATACAGCCTTGAACTATCAAGGGCGCCGTGGAAAAGCCAAATTCATCGGCACCTAAAGCCGCCGCTATGACGACATCTCGCCCAGTGCGTAGTTGGCCGTCGGTTTCAATCACCACGCGGTCTCGCAACCTGTTTATGATCAGCGTCTGGTGTACCTCTGCTAGACCCAGTTCCCAAGGAGCTCCGGCATGTTTGATGGAACTGAGTGGGGAAGCACCAGTGCCCCCGTTGTCTCCGGCGACAAGGATCTTATCGGCACCAGCTTTGGCGACGCCGACTGCAACCGCCCCGATACCAGCCTCTGAGACTAGTTTTACAGAAACACGAGCACGGGGATTTGCGCTCTTAAGATCGAAGATTAACTGAGCAAGATCCTCGATAGAGTAGATATCATGGTGGGGTGGCGGCGAGATGAGCTGCACGCCGGGGGTGGAGTGCCTTAACTTAGCGATTTGCTGATCAACTTTATGACCAGGTAACTGCCCACCTTCGCCTGGCTTCGCACCTTGTGCGATTTTAATTTGAATTTCGTCCGCGTGAGTTAAGTAGTGAATAGTGACACCAAATCTACCTGATGCCACTTGTTTGATCGCTGAATTGCGCGACACTGCTGGCGATTCCGGCTGGAATCGGGCGGCATCCTCACCACCCTCTCCGGTGTTACTTTTGCCACCAATACGGTTCATTGCAATAGCTAGTGCTTCATGCGACTCCTGGCTAATAGCTCCGAGTGACATAGCACCGGTGGTGAATCGCTTAACGATTTCAGATGCCGGCTCAACCTCTGAAATGTCGACTTTAGACCTCTGTTTAAGAGGCGTAAGCAAATGGCGTAAGGCGGTTGGCGCAGCAGTCTCGGCGTTGGCTAACTTTCTAAAGTCAGAATAGGCTGCAAAACTTCCTGATGTCGTTGCGTGCTGCAGCTTCGCAATAGCCTCTGGACTCCAAGCATGCTGCTCACCACCAAAACGGTAGTGGATGAAGCCACCCGGTAACGGGAGATCTTCTGCCGATCTCCTAAGATCAAAACTATGGCGGTGGCGCGCTATGGTCTCACGCGCCAAATCATCAAAGGTTAGACCTGCTAAGCGGCTAGCTGTCGCAGGGAAAAACTCATTCACCAGCTGCTGAGACAAACCAATTGCCTCGAAGATCTGCGCCCCACAGTATGACTGAAGCGTGGTAATCCCCATCTTCGACATAATCTTCAGGAGACCTTTTTGGCCCCCTTTGACGAACGACTTCACCGCTTCACTATAGGACAGCGGCGCATCGAGCTCGTCGCTTTGAATCAAATCTTGAATTGAAGCCAAAGCTAAATAGGGAACCACCGCTGCGGCCCCGTAGCCAATTAAACATGCGAAATGGTGAGGACTGCGAGCCTCTCCGCTTTCGACAATAATATCGGCCCGCGTCCTAAGTCCGAGTTTAACCAGTTCATGATGAACTGCAGCTACTGCTAGTACACTAGGGATCGCTGCATGACCTTCATCAACACCGCGATCACTGAGTACGAGCAAAGCCGACCCGCAGCGAACCTGTTTAACCGCGTCATCAACAAGCTCACTAAGTGCCATCCGCATACCAGCCACGCCGGTAGCTGGCGAAAAGAGCGTCGATAGTTTGCAACTCTTGAGTGCCGGAATTCGCTCTAACGAATTGAGTTCGCCAGGAGTCAATAGAGGGGACTCTATCCTCACCAGTAACGCCGATGACGATGGAGGTGCAGCTAAGTTGCCTTTTGCCCCTAGGTACATTGTGAGGGACATCACCATGTCTTCCCGCAAGGGGTCGATAGGCGGATTAGTTACCTGGGCGAATTGCTGCTTAAAGTAATCAAATAGCAGTCGCGGTCTCTGCGAAAGTACGGCTAGAGGCGTATCATCACCCATGGAGCTAACCAACTCATCGCCAGTCCGCGCTACCGAGGATAACACCATGCTCAGCTCTTCACGAGTATAGGCGAATGCTGCTTGCTGACGACTCAGATCCTCTAAAAGTTCGGGCTCAGCCACTGATACTTGGGGATCGAGCTGCGTAATATGGCGCTCCACCCATCCTAGATAATCAAATTTCGCAGCTGCTTCAGCCTTTAAGTCGAAGTCATTAAGGATTCTCTGCTGCTTAGTATCTATTAAAAGCATCTCGCCAGGTCTTAATTTCCCCCAAACCTTAACCCTGTCTGCAGGTATTGGGAGCACGCCAGCCTCAGATGCCAATATGACCGTATCATCTGTGGTGACCGTATAACGGCAAGGGCGTAGGCCACTGCGGTCAAGAGCAACGCCGAGTCTCACTCCGTCGGTAAAGCAAAGAGCTGCAGGTCCGTCCCACGGCTCCATCAGCGTTGCGTTATATTCGCAGTGAGCACGTCTAGCCTGATCCATGAAACTATTCTTTTGCCAAGCTTCCGGCACCAAAAGACGAAGTGCCTCATCGACGCTTCGACCGGTAAGCATAAGCAGTTCGACAGCGTCATCTAAGCAGGCCGAGTCACTTTGATCTGATCTAATTAACGGCCGTAGTTCCTCTGCGAATTCACCGAACAGCTCGTTAGCAAGACTGACCTCTCTTGCTCTAAACCAGTTAACATTACCCCGGATCGTATTGATCTCACCATTGTGACATAGCCAACGAAATGGATGAGCAAGACGCCAAGCTGGAAATGTGTTGGTACTGAAGCGCGAGTGTACAGCAGCTAAGGCCGAGGTGAGTCGAGGATCAGTGAGATCGACAAAATATGACGACACCTGCTCAGGAAGGAGCATACCTTTATAGACAACGGTGTTAACAGAAAGGCTGGCAACATGGAACGATTCCGCTGCATCGTTTAGTTGAGCGGCTATGCTCTTTTCGCTCAAACGACGGGCCAGATAGAGGCTGCGATTAAACGCCAACTCATCCTGCGCGCTACCGCGTCCGATAAAAATTTGAAACACCGCTGGCTGCACTGCAGCCGCTGCCTCACCCAAGACACTGGGGTCCACCGGCACTACACGGCTACCTAACCACTCGAGACCAACACGTTCCGTCTGCGACTGGAATACATCCCAAATTGCCTGTTGTTGAGATTCATCCGTCGGCAAAAAGACCATGCCGACCGCGTAGTCACCCACTGCCGGCAGATTGATCCCCAGACCCTCTGCCACATCGAGAAGAAAGTCATGAGGCTTCTGCAAGATAATTCCAGCACCGTCGCCAGTCTCCGAATCGTAGCCGGTAGCACCACGATGCCTTAGATTCTGGAGTATCATCAACGCTTGCCGCACCACCGTATGGGTGCGCTCACCACGAATGTTGACTATGGCTCCAATGCCGCAGCCGTCGCGCTCAAATCGGGGGTCATAGAGGCCTTGCGGCTGGTTATCTACTGTCATGTTAGGTACTTCCCACTTCAAGCTAGAAATGCCAGATGTAAAAAAGCACCACCACAGTCGGCCAAGCGGCCAATATATGAAAGTATATAATTTCTATTTTAAAGATTCATTTTAGGAATGAAAAAGAAATGGCTGTATTTGCGGAGTATTTTCGATGTGAATCGAGAAAATTTGATTAGTCAAAGTTTTGTAAAAGCTCGGGACAGCATAAAAAGCCGGGAGCAATTAGCTCCCGGCTCGTAACACCAGAATATTATTTAGAACCCAGGGACTTGTGATCAGTCAGCGTCGTAAGGAAGTCGATCATCGCATCTACTTCATGCCTGCCCAAGCGATTTGGCTTAGCATCGTTGGCAGCTTTGATACCCTTAGACATTTTCTTGTCGTACCAAGGAGCAATCACCTCAGGCATCAGGCCAAAACCTTTCGGCATGATTATCTCCGATGGTTTCCATTTATCAAATGCAGCAACCGGGTCGTAGTAGTGCTGAACGAAGGAGAAGAGCGTACCGTAGGCACCATCGTGTCCCCATGGGCCGGTGTGCGTAATATTGCGCAGCGGCATGGTCTTAAACTTCCAGTTGTCTTTTGGATTATGGGTAACGCGGCCGTAACCAAAGTCATCCCATTTTTTCGGGCCATCTCCTTCGCCTGGACCAACTTGAACCACCGCGACACCGTGATGCAGATAATCGGTTTGGAACGGACCGGAGTGACATGGTCCACATCCACCTTTACCGTAGAAGTAGAATGCACCGCGTTTTTGATTTTCCGTCAGAGCGTTATAATCACCGCGCAGGTACTTATCAAAAGGCGAGTTGATCGCCAAAAATCGCTCAGACTCGTAGGACGCAATGGCATTGGCTAGGTGCTGAATTCCAAAACCACCACCATTCATCTCTGGAAACGCTGCGCTAAACATAGCTTGGTACTCTTTCTTGCTGAGTACGCGAGCCATGATCTCTTTCCAAATATCTGTGTATGAACGAGATTGATTGGTATTGTTAACGTAGGCAGCGCATCCAGCCATTTCCTTTTCGGAAGCGAGAGGAAACAGAGCCTGAGCAGCGAGAGCATTGTCTAGACCGTAAGGCGTTTCGACCCCGGCTGGTGTGATGTACCCATTCACGCCGTGCGGAGCGGCAGCAACGCGACTATCCCAGAACATGTTGCGGAAGGATGAGTGACCAAGGTTATAGAGTGCCGGCGGATTTCTCGGCAGGAGGTCCTGTACGGTCACGGAACCTTTCTTTTCACCGGAGATCACATACCCAGTCGGAGAAAAGCTAGTCCAAATGGTGCTACCTTGACTCGCGACGTGGCAGGATGCACAGGACACGCCGTTGGATGTCGACAGGATAGGATCGTTAAAGAGGCGCTCACCAAGAGCATACTTCTCCTTACTAGCCCGGTAGAACTCTTTCTCGCCAACTGCGTAGACGCCGTACTTTTTGAAGGCTTTAAAAAGAATCTCATCGTACTTGGAGATATATCCACCACCGCCAATACCACCCGCACCGCCATTGCCGCCAATGCCGCCCGCACCGCCTCCGATGCCAGTGCTACAGTATGGCGGGCTGCAAACTGGTTTCTGGTAGGAGTAAATTGAGTACCCACCAGCTTGGTAGACATTTGTGTAGCCGTAATTGAAGGTGTACCCAACATTAACCGCTGAGTATACCTGAGGGACATAGGTCCCGAAGCCAAGCAACCCCTGCAGCGGTGCCCAAGAAGGCTCCGAACTCGCCCGATCCAGCTCGCTGGAAAGTTTTGCGACCTTCGCATCAGCGCCGGTCTCAAAAGCCGCCAGCGCCGAATTAGCATCGCTGATGGTGACGTCTTTAGGCGGAATTCTCATCTCCCGCGTGTCACCATCGTCACGAACCCCAACCAATACCGTGGTTGGCAAGCGGTCGTACTCAGCAGCCAACTCAGGATTGATGCCATTCGGTTGATCGCCCCCCGTACCGTCGTTTTTGGCACAGGATGACATTACTAATAACACAGTCACTAAAGAACAATTGCGAAAATTAAGCATGATTGCCTCGAGTTCTATTAAGAACGAAAACTGCGAAGCGGCTTTTATTTAAAAGCGATAGATTTGTCAATTCTTTATAATTTGTTTTAATAAAAAATTAAATTTTATTATGAAATCGAACAAATTCAAGGCGTTAGCAACAGCCGGTAAGCGGCATGCAGGCCAAGATCGATTTTTAGTTATAAGTGATTGAAATTTGGAGAATTTATGGTGGTGAGGGCGAGACTTGAACTCGCGACCTATGGGTTATGAATCCATCGCTCTAACCAGCTGAGCTACCCCACCAGGGACGTGAGCCTAAGTAGTTAAATGTCCACGGCGAGCCTGTCAATCAAAAGATCGACAGGGCCCTGGATGATCCCACCTAGTCAGCCCTGACTGCGATAGGATGGCAGTGGTAAGATGTCGTGAACTTGAGCAAAATCTGGGTTCCTAGCGAGCGCCTGGGAGAACGCTATGGTGGACTCCATATTGGTCAGGAGTGAGCATCCGAACTGGACTGCCGCCCGTCGAATCTGGGCACCATAACTTAGCTCCTGAGACTGCAGCGCCTTCGGCACATTAATGACTAGGTCGACCAGACCCTCCTTGATTGCCCGGATGACGTCCAGGCCGCCCTTAGCCTCACCTGGCCAAGCCAGGCGGGTCACGGTGAATCCGTGTTTCTCTAGGTAGTCTGCAGTACCCGCGGTGGCAAATAAAGGTAACGAAGTCTTAGAGAAATATTCGGCACACTCGAGGAATTTCAGCTTCTCGCTCTCAGGGCCGGCAGACACCAAGATGCCCTTGCGGGGCCTCCGGCATTTCGCTGCCTCTAGGGACAAGAGTAAGGCCTCGTCAAAAGATCGGCCAATACACCCGACCTCCCCCGTCGAAGCCATCTCGACGCCCAGCACAGGATCAGCTCCGGCTAGCCTGGTGAAGCTGAACATGGGAGCCTTCACCCCGACATGCGGCAGGTCATCCTCGGGCAGACGCAACATAGGTGGCTTGTTGCCAATCATCAGAGATGTTGCTGCGTCTGCTAGGTTGAGCCCAACTACCTTGGATACGAAGGGGAAAGACCTGGCCGCTCGAGCATTACATTCGATGACTTTGATATGATTTTGCCTAGCTAAAAACTGTATGTTGAATGGGCCATTTAAGTTTAGTCCACGCGCGATCAGGCGCGCCGCTCCCCTGACGCGTCTTACAGTCTCGACATAGAGCCTCTGCGCTGGCACCACCATAGTTGCGTCACCAGAGTGGACGCCGGCATTTTCGATGTGCTCGCTAACGACGGAGGTAAGAATCTCACCGTCTTTGGCAACACCATCTAACTCAATCTCGCGCGCACCTAGGAGGAACTCCGATATGACAACCGGATGATCCGTCGAGATGTCGATTGCCACGGCCAAAGATTGCGCAAGCGACGCTGCATCGAAGGCAACTCGCATCGCAGCCCCAGACAAAACATAGCTTGGTCGCACCAGTACGGGAAATCCAACTTCCCCTATAAAGCGATCGACATCAGCCTGAGTGGTGGCTGCCACCCATCGTGGTTGGTCGATACCAAGCTTATCGAGGAGAGCGGAGAATAGACTGCGATTTTCTGCCATATCGATGGTTTCAGGACTGTGACCTAAGAGGCGCACTCCCGAAGCAGCCAGAGGCAACGCCAACTTATTAGGTAACTGCCCACCCATGCAGGCGATCACTCCGGTCGGCTGCTCGAGCTCGCAAATGTCCAAAATACGCTCGAGCGTCATCTCTTCAAAAAAGAGTCTATCGGAACTGTTATAGTCCGTAGAAACCGTCTCTGGATTGCAGTTAATGATGACACTCCGCCACCCAGCCTTTTGTAGCTCGCGGCTACAGCTTACGGCACACCAATCAAATTCAACGCTAGTACCGATACGATAAGCACCGCTGCCGAGTACCACGATTGAATTCTTGCCATCGTCAGGCAACTGATCATGGAACATGCCCACATAAGACATATATAGGTAGTTGGATGGTGAGGGATACTCACCAGCGGTGGTGTCGATCTTCTTAATGTATGGC